>Ga0302303_10000286_pt1 | contig 46692 bp, 49 predicted proteins | sample III_Palsa_E2_1_FD_194542 | JGI IMG/M metagenome (GOLD analysis project Ga0302303, IMG submission 194542) | Peat permafrost microbial communities from Stordalen Mire near Abisko, Sweden - III_Palsa_E2_1 | ecosystem: Environmental > Terrestrial > Soil > Palsa > Peat permafrost | place: Sweden...
AATGACTTCCCGGAGCGAAGTTCGGGTGTCAACCCGAGGTTTTTCATTGTGAATGTACACATCCTGTACCCGTAAGTACAATCTTTTCCCCAGTGTGCCGCCGGGATGGAAGCGGGCAAAATCTTCACTGCCGAAACCACGCATTTCCATCAACGTGACTGCCAGCGCATCTCCCATCACCATTTGGACGGTAGTACTGCTGGTCGGGGCGAGATTATTGAGACAGGCTTCCTGGGAGACGTACGTATTCAGCACCACATCGCACTGCCTGGCCAGTGTAGACTGCAAATTGCCTACCATGCCGATCAAGGGGTTGCGGAACCCTTTGATAAAGGACAGTAACAGCTTGATTTCCGGGCTCTCTCCGCTTTGGCTGAGGAGCATCACCACGTCCTGTTCCTGGACCATTCCCATGTCGCCGTGGATGGCGTCTGCGGCATGCAGGAAAATGGCCGGCGTTCCCGTCGAGTTCAGCGTGGCGACCACTTTTTGTGCGATGATGCCGCTCTTGCCGATACCGCTGACGATGACCCGCCCTTTACAGGCAAAGATCATGTCCACCGCCTTCTCAAACTGATCGTCCAGCAGCCCTTCGAGGGCAGCAACCGAAGCCGCCTCCATCCTGATCGTATTTTTGCCTATCCCGATGATATTTTTAGCCGTGCTCATAGCTGATAAAGTCGCAAACCTACAGATAAATGCTAAATAGACAATAAACTGCCGGTTGACCCAGATCTCTCTGCCGAATAAGGATCGAACTGCCTATTAGGTTCGCCCGGCCGGCCCTTCGCTGATCCCCGACGCAGCGGACTTTTAGGTTTTTTGTAGAACTTTCAACGACACCATTCCACAATTCATTGAAAAACACAGGCATATCGTTTCAATGGCGTAAGAAACACACATTTGTTTTTCCTTAATATTTTTAATAATCAGTCCAATTTTAACACAATCAACTGCCGCCTTACTTCGTTTTTGTGTAACTTCGCCATCCCTTAAAGTTGAGGGATGACGCCACAATAATCTGTCCTGCGGATCGAGTCGAAAGATCCGTTGTGATCGGATAACCAGTGAGGAAGAAAATTTTTGAGCATGGCAACAACCGAAACAAAAAAAACCGCCACTAGAAAAACCAAGGCCCCCAGCAAATCTGTAAACAGCACCCCTGTCAAAGAAAAAGCCAAACCATCCAGCGCACTGCTCTCGCAACTGCAGGAACATTTTGGTTTCGATGCTTTTAAAGACAACCAGGACGCCATCATCCAAAGCTTATTGTCGGGAAAAGATACTTTCGTCATCATGCCGACCGGCGGCGGGAAGAGTCTTTGTTATCAGTTACCGGCGATCATCAGCGAAGGGGTCGCGATCATTGTCAGCCCGCTGATCGCCCTGATGAAGAACCAGGTGGATCTTGTCCGCAGCTATAGCAGCAAGGACAGCGTAGCCCATTTTCTTAATTCCACTCTCAATAAGAAGCAGATCCGGGAAGTGCATGAAGACCTGTTGAACGGGCATACCAAAATGCTCTATGTGGCGCCTGAGACGCTGACCAAGCAGGAGAACATGGAATTCTTCAGCGATCTGAAAATCTCTTTCTTTGCTGTTGACGAGGCGCATTGTATCTCGGAATGGGGACATGATTTCCGGCCCGAATACCGCAGGTTGCGGGAGATGATGGACCAGATCAGCCCGGACATCCCGGTGATCGCGCTGACTGCCACCGCTACGCCGAAGGTAAAGAGCGATATCGTCAAGAACCTGGGACTCCGTGACCCGAATATCTTCATCTCGTCCTTTAACCGGCCCAATCTGTATTATGAGATCCAGCCGAAGATCAAAAAGGACCAGACAATCAAAAGCATCGTCCGCTATATAGTACAGCAAAAAGGGAAGAGCGGCATCATCTACACCCTCAACCGGAAGACGACAGAAGAGCTGGCGGATATGCTGGTGGCCAACGGCATCAAGGCCGTCGCTTATCATGCAGGGTTGGATAGCAAGCTGCGTGCGGAAAGACAGGATCTTTTCCTCAACGAGGATACACAGGTGATCGTCGCAACGATTGCCTTTGGTATGGGCATCGATAAGCCCGACATCCGGTTCGTTATCCACTTTAATATTCCCAAGTCCATCGAGAACTACTACCAGGAGACTGGTCGTGCCGGCCGTGATGGCCTCGAAGGAAATTGTATACTTTATTATTCTCACAAGGATGTCGCCAAGCTGGAGCATCTGATGAAGGACAAGCCGCTCAGCGAGCGGGAGGTGGGCGCCCAGCTCATCAATGAGATGGTAGGCTTTGCGGAGAGTGGTGTTTGCCGCCGGAAGTCGCTGATGAGCTACTTCGGTGAGGAGTATACCGCCGAAAACTGCGGTGTATGCGACAATTGTCTGCATCCCAAAGATTACATCGAGGCCAAAGAGTCCGCCCTTAAAGTGCTCAAAGTGGTGAAAGCGCTCGACGAGCGTTTTGCTACCAATTATGTCGTTCATATGCTGCTGGGCCGGCTGACGCCTCAGATCCAGATGTTCCGTCATGAGGGTATTGCCGAATTCGGGATCGGGAAGGAGGAGCCGGAGCATATGTGGAGCTCACTGCTACGGCAGTTGTTGCTGGAAGATCTGTTGAAAAAAGATATCGAAGAATATGGGGTGTTGAAGCTGACGAAGAAGGGAGAAGATTTCCTGAAGAAGCCCCGTTCGTTCAGGATCGTGCTCAACAATCTCTTCGAGGAGGCCAATGCCGACGACGAAGAGGAGGGTACCGAGGCTGCGGGCACTGCTGCTACCGATGCCAGGTTATTCGAGTTATTGAAGGATTTGCGCCAGGTAGAGGCTAAGAAGAAGGCTTTGCCGCCTTTTGTGATCTTCCTGGAAAGTTCTTTGCAGGATATGGCCACCCTTTTCCCCACGTCGGTGCTGGAACTTGAAAAATGTTCGGGCGTCAGCAAGGGCAAGGCCCTTCGCTATGGCAAGCCGTTCATCGATATCATTGCGCGATACGTAGAAGAGAACGATATCCAAAAGCCCGATGACTTCGTGATGAAGAGTGTCGTCAACAAGAGCGTGAATAAGGTGTACATTATTCAGCAGGTGGACAAGAAGATCCCGCTGGAGACCATCGCTAAAAATAAAGACCTGCGGCTCGATGCCTTGCTGGAAGATATGGAGACCATTGCTGCCAGCGGTACCAAGCTGAACCTCAACTATGCCGTCGACGAAATGCTGGATGAATATGAGCAGGACGAGATCATCGACTATTTCAAGAGTTGCGAGACCAGCAGCCTGCAGGTAGCCCAGCAGGAGTTGTCCGAGGGTAATTTCACCTGGGAGCAGTTGAAGCTGATGCGGATCAAGTTCCTGAGTGAATATGGGATGTAGGCGCCCCGGGCTGTGCGCTCAGCGCGTGCGGCGATCGCCCTCACCCGCCCCGCGCGTCCTAACGCATGAATTTTTAATGATTTAGCCCTTATTATTTCGATTTTTTGCCCGGAATTCCTATTTTTGCCACCCCGATCGAATTTTCGGCCTTTGGCCCGGTTCGCCCGGAGAGGATGGTGCGGTAGCTCAGTTGGTAGAGCAATGGACTGAAAATCCATGTGTCGGCGGTTCAATCCCGCCCCACACCACGAAGAAAATCAGGCGATTATGAAGCAATTTCATAGTCGCCTTTTCTTTTCGAAATCGTTGTTTTATTGAGGCACCATGTTGAAGTAGTTTGTTCCTTTAACTCTCTCAAGCGCTACGCCAATCGGAAGATCGAGATAAGGGATGATCGCGCTGTCATAATTGGCAATCGTATTAATCTGATAAAAGGTGGAGTTGTTAGAATCATCCACATATTCCTGGGTTTCAGTTCCTGAAAAAAATCGCCAGCCACTATCCACATCATTTATGGGCTTTTCCCGATACATATAGTCCACAGGCTCGCCATTAACCGTTATTTTATCCGTCGCCACACATGCGCCATGACCTGTTACCAGCGATTTAATCTCCTCTGGCGACAGCTTGAATTTTTTTTGTTGTGAGGTCGTGTTATTATCTGGCTTGTGCTTCCCTCTTTTGAAATAGTCAAAAAAACCCATAAAAACCCCTTATTAATGGAGAAAGGAACCTTGTTATTTTCTGTATTTGTATTTTGGATTGCGTTTAGTATGATAGATAGCTGATATAAAAATCAACTTCTTCCTCTTGTTGATTTTGTAAACAATTACATAAGGGAAAACCTCAGTAGATACCTCCCTATAAGGAACTTTACTGTAATGATAGTTTTCAGGAGCATCCGCTATTTGCTGTAGGTGAAGTCCAACCATTCTTTCAAAACGCGCCCCCAAACCTTTCTGTTCCTTCTCGTACCATTGGTACGCTTCCATATATTCCTTATCAGCTTCGGGATGGAAAATTACCTGATAAATCATTTTCCTTTTTTCGGTTTTATTTCATTTCTGGCTCTTTGCTTGACTTCATCCCAGGTATATCCTTTCACTTTACCGCTTTCCAATTCTGCCATGCGCCGATCCATTTCAGCCACAAAACGAACATCCTTCCACGGGCTGGATTCTTGGTCCTGTTCCTCCGCAAAAGTTTTCACGACCGTCAATACTGCCTTTTTTTGGCGAGAATTCAATTGCGTCAGGTAATTGGAAATCTGTCTGTCTAGTGGTGTTACGGCACTCATTTCAATAATATTTCCACAAATTTAATTTTTTAATATCGACTGTCCAAACTGCTTGATTTGTCAACTTCATCAATAAGATGAATCAATCGGTGGTCAGGTAATAGGTCAGGCAAATAATGGTTTTTGTTACCCCTAGTTGAACTGAGTTTAGCTGTAATGTTCTGACATACAATCAACAAAGACCATCTCCAGCCATCCCGGACCATACATGATGGACTGAAAATCCATGTGTCGGCGGTTCAATCCCGCCCCACACCACGAAGTCAAAGACTAATCGCCTGTAAATTAAAAGTTTATGGGCGATTTTATTTTTAGGGGGACAGGTTGGGGGAATGGAAGTTTAATAGTGGTTTTCAGCATGTTCACCCAATGTAAAGCAATTCTACTTGGGTTTCTTAAAGAGTACTTTCCTTAGTGCTTTATAGACAAGAAAGAAAATGATGATCGCGACTATAACATCGAATGTCTCGATAAACTCGTTGTCGCCTTTAGCACCGTTTGACAGACCTTCATCGATCTCATAAGGAAGTAAATTAAATGCACAACCCTCAGGTGCTAATACTAAAGACAAAAATATAACGCTAATTATGAGCGCAGTTCCTAACGGTATAATTTTTCTTTTCATGGGATTCTAAATTAATAAATCTTTTTGTCAGCTGTATCGCCCACGAAATGTGGCACGTTTTCCATTTTTCCACCTCCCCTCTTTTACCTATTTTTAGTCAAACCGATTCCTAACCAATACATTCCCGATGTCATTCCGTGACAGACTGTTCAAATACATCTTTTTTCGTTCCTTTTTTACCGTAGTAGGTGATCGTTCACCGTACGTAGCAAAGACAACAGAATTCACCGCTTATTTTAAGTACAAGATTGGTGACTTCCGGAAGGATTACCATTTATATTTCCCCAGACAGCCGTATTTGCAGCCGTACAAAAACGAGATTTTCAACAAAATGTACGAATACACCGGCTACGACCTCATCCGGTATCTGGAGTTTCACTATCAGGCTTTTGACAATAAAGCCGACTTTGTCCGCTTTCTCCAATATGAGGTCGCCGAAAGGATCAGAGGGAACAGCCCCAAAGCCAGGCTGCTCAAATTAAAGACAACTGCCGACTGGATTACGGAAAAGCAAAAGGATTTGAATGATGCGACTTTCAAGGAGCAGATCGAGCAGGATATCCGGTCTACGCTTGCCGGGCAGGTAGCCCCCGGAACTGATACGGATGCCGTCGTCCAATCCCTGTCGGAAAAGCTAGCGGCGCACCTGGAGCAGATCGTTTCCGACACCGAGGACAAAATGGCCTCTCTCACCGAGTCGATGCCGGCAGGCAATATCCAGCTGAACAACCAAAATCACTTGGAAAAGCTGATACAGGTTTTTATCCTGATCTTATCACTAAAAGCGCCTGGTGAAGCAGGCATTGCAGACAAACTATTCAAACGCTTTTCCCACACGGACCTGGCGTCCATCTTGCACCTCCACTTTCAGGAATTCAAGGATAAGAAATTCAATACCGTCCAGGTTAAGATCACAGATTGCGCCGACCGACTGAAAATCAATAACCTAAAAATGCAGAAGTTAAATCAGGCACTGGAAGCCCTTTTTTATTAAGCCGACTAAAAGGAGTTAACGAAAATGAACAACAAATTAACCATTGAAAGAGAAACGGTACAGTTGCCTGTTACGCCCCACGCGTTCAACTGGAATAACGGCCGCCTGAATAGCAGAGAAAATGGAGAGCAGTATTATCCCGAATACGATCCCTATCCCACCTGGAGAGGGATGCCTCGACAGATGGGGTATGGCTTTGGCAAGCAGTTCGACCGGGTGGTAACTTCACCAGACGGCCGATACACGTTGCTCTATACAAACCTGGGAACAAAAGGGCTATTGTTGAAAGGAGCACATGAACTAATCCGGGAAGTTAATCGCAGCTACTACTGCGCAGACGTATATGAATATCCCGCAACTTTTCTAACGGTACGTGGCCGGACCTTTCTGATTCATTGTCCACTGAAATATTACCAGCTAGATTTCGAAGACGTCGAGACTGGTGAGATCGTCACCATGCATCCCGACCGGCAGCCACAGGATTTTTTTCATTCCCGGTTGGAAATAAGTCCCGGAAGGCAATGGTTCATCAGTAAAGGGTGGTGGTGGCATCCCCTAGATCTGGTCGCATATTATGCCATCGCGGACTGCATGGATAACCCGCGGCTACTGGATGCGGTGCCGAGAATCGAATTGGAAAAGGGGCCTGACGACCCGGAGGATAGGGAATATGGGGAAAGTTTCGAATTCTCGACGGCCAGCTTTATCAATGACGAATGGTTGCTAATCGGAGCGCCCGACGAAAACGCGCCCTTGGGTTTATGGAATATGTACAGCAGGAAAATGGTACGCAGAATAAAGGTCGAGGGAAAATGTGGTAACCTGCTCGCCATTGATGACCAATGGGCCTGGGATCTTTTTGAGCATCCTAAGCTGATTCATCTGGAAACAGGTAAGATAGAATGGGCCGCAGCGGACATCGACTCAGGCAAGCAGAACTCGTCGATCATAGGGCATATGGAAGTACCGCTTGTGGCGTGGGACCGAGAGAATGGCAAGCTGGCGCTAAGCGCTGAGAAGAAGGTAGAAGTGTTGACCATCCGAAGATGAGTAAGGTGTAGGAAATGGCTCTGACCGAATCCATGAAGCCAAAGCCTTTCGCGTTTTCCAGGCATAGTTGGCGCCACCATGAACCATAAGATGCCCAAAGATCATTCATTTTCAATATCTTTATTTTCATAACTGCCGCGTATGGAATTGAAATCAACACTGGCCTATAAAGGCTATACAATAAAAGAATTTTCAATTGCCGGAAAAGACATCATTAAAATCTACCTTGGAGATGAGCCAATTGACTACAACCCGGAATCGGAGGAAGAGTATGAAGGCTCCTTGTACGGCAAAGTAGGAATTGAAGCGGCTAAGCAATATATAGATGAACTGGAAGAAAAGGAAAACAGTCTGTAAATGGATAGGAAAACGATTCTATTGGACGCAAATAAATTTTCTTCGCTGTCATCATTTTATACGGCTGTAGAAAAAGCAATGACTAAAGACCTGGGCTGGCATATCGGAAGGAATTTGGATGCTTTTAATGACGTACTCCGGGGCGGCTTTGGCGTCCATGACTATGAAGAACCTGTTCGGCTGATCTGGCTGCACAGCGATAAAAGTCAGCAAGACCTCGGATGGGAGGAAACGGTGAAATACTTTTCAGCAAAACTAAAAACTTGTCATCCCTCCAATATTGAATCCGTAAAACAGGATTTGGCGCTGGCAGAACGTCATGTAGGTAAAACGCTTTTTGACCTCATCATAGATATCATAAAGGAGCATGATTACATCGAATTGACACTGCAGTGAAATTGTCGATCTGAATATAGCTACATTGAAATAGAAACACCCAGTAAGATCATTTATGCCCCGCTGTTAAAATAATGGGAATAATCCGGTTGCAAATACAGTTCTTCATGACTCAAGTTGTATAAGTCATGCAGGATTCTGATATAACATTCACCAGGGATGCCAGTCAGCGTAAAATCAACGAATGATATCGGACGTTAAATGCATTATCACCTTTCTTTTCCCAGATCTTGTAGATTACCCCTTTTTTGTTGACGACAATGATGTCTGGCGTGAGGGAAGGGTTTGGACGGTACTGCCGGATCCAGGCATAGATATGTTCGATCCAGGAAGCTTCAATATCGCCTTTAAATGCAAAAATGATAGTCACCGGGGTTACATTTTCGAATATACGTTGGGTCTCGATCAAAAAATTATCCGGAAATATTTTATTCGAATTAAAATGATAATTGGTTTTGGGTATACTATTGAACTCAATCATGCAACTATCCAGTTTTGCAAGGTCAAGGGTTGCTGTCACACTAAAAACGCCTTTCACCGTTTCGGTCGGATAAATGCCTTTGTCGGAAAAGATCTTAATAGTCCGTTTGCTACATAAGACCATGTCCAACTGCCGAGATGTCAGCCCAGCGCTGTTAATAATCTTGCCGCCCCGAAAGATTTTGTAATTGTCTGAAAGGGCGTCTTCAAGGAATTTCTTAACAAATAACTCGCTCAATTCGCCCTTATCCGCTGGATTAATCCCGGTGTAGCCGTGAGCCTTAAACTGGGCCTCCATGATGTCCGCTATATTGTTGTAATACTCGTCAAATATTTTCATTGGCAAGAAGGGAAATGGTTAATGAATATGACAAAGATATTGCAAGAGTGAGAAATGCTGATTTATCAATTTCCCGTCTTCCCATCTCTGGCCCTGCTGCTGCCAACGTTGGTAACAATATGAGACTTACGCAAGTATTAAATACCAGGACTGTATTACCCCCAGGAGCAAGTAGGCCTTCAGCCCCTCCTGAAGTTGATAAGGCTTTTGCTGTGGACTACGATGAAGCCTGCTTAATACTACCATTCAGCCCTAAAGCTAGTGCTGCGTTAAGTCGTCGTTGCCTACAGAATGTATTGCGAGAGAAAGCCAACGTTAAAAAAGGTGATCTTGCTGGTGAGATACAACAGGTCATTGCCAGTAATGCGTTACCTACCTATTTGTCTGAGAGCATTGACGCAGTCAGAAATATTGGCAATTTTGCTGCTCATCCAATTAAGAGTACTTCCACGGGTGAAATTGTTGACGTAGAGCCTGAAGAAGCTGAGTGGTTATTGGACGTATTAGAGACGTTATTTGACTTTTATTTTGTACAACCAGCATTATTAAAAGCAAAGAGAGATGCACTAAATGCCAAATTAGGAGATATAGGAAAGCCTCCTATGAAATAAGGCTACAACAAGGTAATTAGGTATATATTGAGTAAGAGGTATGGAATCTAACTAAGGCTTTGGATTGTCTCAAGGGCGGGGGCTCAGTAGCTCATTTCTGACGAGTATCTTTAAATACGTTACCCCTATAAACTTAAAATCACACGTGTGCAATCAAATGCCGAATTTTACAAATAAATAGATTGATTTGGTTAATACCTATTCCGGGACAGGGTTCTTACTTCTTATTTGCAAATCAATGTCAGTTTTAATAAAATCTCTGTCTGTAATTTTTTTATTAATAATTTCAACCTTGTTTGAGCCGTTGGATTTACTGAACTCGTAACCTAAATTTAATTCTTTATTTGGGCCTGTATAAAATAATATTTGTGAAACCGAAATCGAATCAGCATCTTTCTTTTCCACTTGGAGCGTAAAATACCAGCCTTTAATATCTCTTATTCCATTCAAATGACAAGTTTCCAAACAAAACTGAAGAGCGTTGATAGCTCTTCGTGTTATTTTGACAACGACAATATCTCTGTTTTGCTCGATGCTGATCTCGGAAAAGACTTCAGAACTAATTGACGTTTTTCTCGGATCCAACCAAAATATCTCGTGTTGATTTGCCATCATATCTCCTTTAGTATTAGAGTCCTTTTTAAATGTAACATAAGGAGTATAATCCATTAAAAAAGATTTAGTTACAGAATCAAATCTATTGAGGCTTGCCGTATCAATCCCAGTTATGGTATCTCTTAATCCATTGCGCATATTTATTACACAACAGCCTATCCCTCGGTTAATATATTTTTCAATTGATGGGAATTTGGTCTCAACTACACTTCTTTTGAGGGCAAACGTATAAGATATACTATAATCCAACGGCGAAATTGGATAAACATTTGCTTGCGCTAAGCTCAAAGTTTGATTTAAACTTGTGTCGATATTCTTAACATTTTTAAAAAGCGATTTTGACAAATCAAGCGTGCCTTTAACTTTATTTAAATTATCTTTAATAAGACTAGTAATTTTCTTTGTAGTATCAAGAATGTGAGTAGTTCCTCTTTCATATTCTCTCCTCATTGACTCAACCGAATTCTCGTATTCCTTGCGAAGTTCGGCATCATGTTTAATTGCCTCTACCTTTCTTATGATTTCTTGTTGTTCGTCCAGATGTTTTTGAATGAAATATTGAACAAGGGGCAAAATTGCCATGGCTAAGGCGCATGGAAGTACAATATATCCACGAAAGTTTAATTTGCGCCACCCTGTTTTTTTAGAGTCCCAAATGACCTCCTTGGCTGCAATAACCGCAACTATGGCCGTACCAAAGGAAAAGATAGTAATGATAAGCGGAAGAGACATAGCCCTACAAAGTACGAGTTTGCACCAACTTTTATACCCGTTAAAACACCTTTTTTAAAATAAGGGAGGTCGTCGATTGTATGCTGGGGGTCTAAATATTTTTGTAAATTGTGGATGACCTAAACCATTTATATATGTCCACTAAACCTCAAAAGAAAAAAGGTAAACCTGCAAAGGTCGAATATTCCAATAATGTATTGCCGAAGCCTACAGCAATAGTTGACGAGAAAAAACCGCAAGATAAAAAGACAGAAAAAACAAAACCTCATTGGACAGTATATACGGGGATCGCTTCTATAATTATTTCGGGAGCTAGTTTTATTACTCCTATATATATAACAGCAAATCAAACGCAATTTTGGATTATGTTGGATTCGCGAATTTCAGCATAATACCTCGTTCTAGCGTTTATAGAACGATGTCGGAGTCGGAATATGAAAAGGTGAAATGGATTGGTAACCCTGGAGACCTTGTGACAAATAATTACCGGGAATTCATTTTTTATTATGAGGTAGTTGATTCGGATAAAAATGTTTGCTCTAGAACACAGCTTTTCGTATGAACTTGTCTGCCACTGGAAATTTGGGATATAGCGACAAGCATTCTTCCCTTTTCAATTTGACAAACTTCTTCATTCAGGAATTTTACTTTCGGTTGAATTTGATATCGTATTGATAGTCCGCAGTTGAATTATGGCGATAGTGTTTTCAGGGTATTGCCGTAGTACATCTTCGTATACTTCCTTTGCAGCCTTGACTTGCCCGGTTTGCAGAAGACAAAACCCCAAATTGCAAATCGACGACTCCCGGATACCCCTCTTTGATGAGCTAACCATCAACAGAAACCGGTATTTATCTATCCACAAGTGCTTGTTATAATATTCTATCGACCTTTCAATGTATGGAATTGCCTCGCCGAACTTTTCCTCCTTTATAAGCCCGATGCTTTTATGTACATCCTTCGGAAACGCCATAGTTCTCAATCCATACCAAATTATCACATAAGTAATGAACCCGAATGCGAAATAATTCTTCCTGTCCCATTGATAATAAACCATGCAAAGTATCCCGATGACTAAAATATGGGGAATTATCGCAAGCCAAACAGTTTCTTGCTTAACAAATGGTACCTTGGATGACATAATATTACAAGAGTTGTGAATCTACAAAAATAAACGGTAATATCCTAGCTTAAAATTTAAAGTATGCCTAAGCGGCCGGTCTGTCATAGAAGTGTATCAACAAGGCTGTTAAATAGAACATCAGAACAACAATTATAGTTGTCCATCCCAACTGTCGCACTCCTTTTAATACCAAGTTGATCCCGGTCTTAATACCCTTTTTCATACCATAGTACTCCAGGCCAGGATTAAATATGCGAGAACACAATATTTATGTCGCACCCTAGCCTCTGCTTGAAATCATTAATAAATTCATTTTTGAAAGGAGGCCAATTCCAAAATGTAAAACCCAGGTCGCTAAACCCCCATTCGGGTATGAAATCAAAATTATGAATTTCGCTTCGTTCTCCGCATGCAGGGCAAACCAAGTCATCCGCTTCCCCGTTGGACCAGGGTTCCAAAAAGTCCCAATCTTCTTTTGAAATATCACTTTTACAGTTAGGGCATATTAGTTCATCAATGCCATTTCCTCCGGTATCAAATATTGTTCTATCTGTAACTATGTCAAGCCCATTGATCGCCAAACCATAACGCAAATAATCGGGCTCATTCACCGCCGCTTTTGCGCCATCGGATACGGCATAACCATTTTTACTACTTAGCACGCAGTCAGAAAGAGAGGGTTTAACGATATTACATGAAACCAACCATTCAAGAATTTCTGCCGCTTTCCCCTTGTTATGAGGATAGGTACTTTTTTTGCAGACGATTGAAATGCTATTATCACTCATACAGTTTCTATGCAATTTTATTTAAGCAGCCCTTTCCTTTATTAATTCATTCCCTCCGAGGTTGGGGGGATAATGCCTTATGGCGCACGCTCCCGCAGTCATAATCTGTCCATATTCGTGTGGCAATAATTATTTAACGCCTCCCTCATCATATCTGATTTATCGCCCAACAACACAGCCTTCCCAAGATCACTACATATTTTCTCCACATCGGCGGGAGGCATATCTACCTTGTCGGCTGACGCCAGAACCTCGACATCTTTGTTTTTAGACAAAGTTCTGCTTCCCTTAAATTGGTATTTCCGTATTCGCGCAAAGGCTCGGTTTGTTAACGCCACTTCCATAAAAGGTTCGATAGTCAATGCCTTATCGAGATCGGCGATTGCTTCGTCGAAACGCAGGTCGTTTAGTTCAAGCGTCCCCCGGGAAAAATAGGCATCGGCATAGGTGCTGTCGTACTGAATTGCTTTAGTAGTATACCCAATGGCCGCTTTCCCGTCTCCTTCCTTGTCGCTTTCCGCGCTCTTAGCCATCAATTGACTAATTTTCGTAAGCCTGGGATCTGAAATCACCTTTCCATTTTTAATAAATACCCTGTCGCGAACTATTCCGGTTGAATAATATCTGATAGCTGAGTCCACAAGTTCTCCAGCCCTGTAATTATTATAAAGCTTAACCTGGCCATTGGGAAAATAAGATTTCCATGTGCCTTCTTCCTTGCCTGCGACATACCGGCCCTCCTGCCGTATCGATCCGTCAAGATAATATTCCCTTTCAACTCCATCTGTTTTTCCTTCCCTGTACTCTCTCTCCAAGGACTCGTGGCCATTCTGATAATATAAGATTTCAATCCCATTTACTTTGCCATTCACAAGGTAACCCTCCACCTGCTTTCTTCCGCTATAGTAATAGCTGATAATTCTACCCGTATAGGGTGTGCCATGGAAAAGCCAAAGCCCATCTTTTTGTTGCATGCTTTTTATTGACGGAATCGCTTTGATACTATCCGGCCGCCCACGATATGCCTTTGTAAAAACAAATGAAACCATATCAAATTGTTCGTACCCCAATAGCTTTAGCGAATCTTTATTTCGTACAATACTTAGGTCTGAAACATCATCGTTCAAGATATCGTCGCCCTTTTCAGGATCTTGAATAACAAGGATGGAATCGACTACGTAGGCCACTTTTGGGTCAACCGCCTGCCCAAGCGTTCGTATAAAAGTCAGACAAAATATGACTAAAATATAGGCTGGTTTATTAACTATCATAAACGAATAAAGGATCTTGGCCTTGGAAGAAGACAACAAAACAAATCAAGAATTACTTTTGCTTCACTTTTGATTTTATAAATTGTATCTGGTCGGATGTCAATTGGGTTTTGTCAATAAAATTTCCCATTTTTTTGCTATGGTACAAAATCAAGAACTTATTTAATTCTCTTTGTTTGATGATATGTGCCCATAAAAACTCTCCTTTAAAAGTGGTCCCTTGAACTGTCATACCGTTTTCACTAAAAGTATATTTTAGTTCATGGCAGCTTGGGTTGGAGAGAAATTGCCTTACCGCTATTACTACAATCAGTGTGGGGCCCAGCAAAATAAATAAGCCGCAATAAAATTCGAAGTACGGTGTGTCAGAATAAAACTTTATTATCTTGAAATGATCAAGTATTACTGTTACAAGTAAGTAACATCCTAAAATAGTTGTAACTATAAATCCTGGCTTTCTGTAAAGCCCTAAAAAAAAGGCTTTAGAATAGTCTTTTGCTGTTAATCGTGTTGTTATTGAAAAATCTTCCATAGAAAATTATTGGCGGCATTGAATTTTGACCAATCTACACTAACAATGTATGTATTTATGCTATCATTTGAAAGTCATCAGAAACTTGCATTGATTTTCAATGCTTTAATAATTATTTGCAGCCACGGACTCAGAGAGGGTCAAGGAGGCGAAGGCCGCAGAATTGCGGCCCTTTAGTGCCCTGATTTTGACTATCTTCAGGTATGCCCCATCCGATATTGCAGAATATCGCCAAACACATTCAGCTCGAGGACGGAGAGGCCGACCATTTTCTTTCATTGCTGATAGAAAAGGAAGCGCCAAAAAAAACAATCCTGTTAAGAGAAGGACACCCCTGCAAATACCTCAGTTATGTTCATGCCGGCGCCCTACGCGCCTATCACATCGACAAAGAGGGCAAGGACTCAACCATCATGTTTGCCGTGGCCGACTGGTGGGTCACCGATATGTATTGCTTTTTAAACGATCGGCCGGCCATCATGTTTATCGAAACCATTTCAGATAGTATCATCTACCAGATCAGCAAGGCCGATTTGGACAAGCTTTTTGTCAGGATACCCAAATTCGAACGCTTCTTCCGGATACTCATGCAAAATGCCTATAGCAGGGAACAGCTGCGGGTCATCGAAAATCTCTCGTTATCTACACAGGAACGGTACGACAGTTTTCTGAAAAAATACCCCCATGTAGCGGAAGTGGTGACGCAAAAGCAAATTGCCTCCTATTTAGGCGTCACCCCGGAATTTTTGAGCTCTTTGCGAAAGAAAAACAAATAAAGCTGCCGTCTTAATCTATCTTAATTTTTTTCTGCTCTTCATTTTCGTTCTTTGCAATAAACGTAAAAGCCATGCTCATACTAATCGCCGGACCGTATAGAAGCGGGACCAACGACAACCCGGATCTGATGAAACAGAATTTAATCAACCTTGAAGAGGTCTCGCTACAACTATTCCGAAAGGGGCATGTGCCGATGATCGGCGAATGGGTGGCGCTTCCGCTCATCCGGCTGGCAGGCTCCGTCAAACCTGGCGACGCCGCCTGGGAAGAAATCCAGTATCCCGTGGCGCACCGGCTGCTTCAAAAATGCGATGCGGTCTTTCGTATTGCCGGCGCCTCCCGTGGTGCCGACGAAGACGTGCGCCTGGCTAAAGAACGGGGATTGCCTGTTTATTATACATTGGAAGAAGTTCCAGTCGAATGACCGGGAAGGAGTTCATTTACTGGAGGATTGCGAACTGTAATAAGGGGTATATCTCCCTGCAGAAACGCCTGCAAATGATGATCATGGGTTCGGCCAAGAGCAGGCTTTATAAGGCGTAAGTGATAAGGAGTCCCCGGTCGTGAGGTTTTGGTACCTTCAGGCTATGCAAATCCTTCCCGAATCTGAAAGACTTTTCTTCAGACCCCATTTGATAACCGATCTGGATGACTATTGCGCAATGGAGATGGATATCAATGTCCGGCGCTATGTCGGGGGATATCCACGCACCCGCGAAAATGCTGAACAGCGATTTCCCGGGAATCAACTCGAAAAGATGTCGACAGATCGGTTAGCCCTTTGGGCAACAGTTTTGAAAACAGAAAATATTTACATCGGCCGCTGCGGACTGTATCCGCATCTCCGTGCTGATGGGAAACCAATATCCGGTGAGGCTGTATTGGCATTTTATATCGCATTTCCCTATTGGGGTCAAGGATTTGCAACGGAAGCCGGAAAAGCATTTATTCATCATTTTACTTTGCAAAATTCAACACAGGACTGATGTTTGACATTCCGGGCTGCGTCATTCCACTTCGATCGATGCAGTCCACCTGAAAGAACCCCATTCGAGTACAAGTCTACCGTGCCGATTATCGCCGGGTATGATAGATATGGTGAATTCTTCTACCGGTGCAGTGGCGACCTCGCTGATGATCCTTGTTATACCCAGGTTAAGTGAACGATTGTACTCTGTACCCCACTCTCCAGTCTGCTTGTTCACCATCAGATCAACTCCATTTGTATGTGGAGCGGTAAAAAGCGTATATGCGCCTGCAGGGACCTGCATCCCGGCCAGCTTTATGGGGGTCGACGTCGTAAACTGAGTAGCCGCATTTGCGCCTGTCCTCCATACACGGTCGTAAGGTATCAAATCACCCAGCAAGGTTCGCCCTCGCAACAGCGGCCTGCTATAGTCAACAGTGAAGATCGAATGACCAATTTGTGCACGGGTGGTATCCCGGACGCTTAACGACTTTACGTTTCCCTCTTGTGTCTCCTTTGCCTCAAAACGGTCAGCAATGTCTTTAACGTCTGGTGGCGTGTCAAGTCGTTTTACCTGCACATCGTATGTAGTTCGCGCGCCTGAATAACTGAGCATGTCACCCGCAGAGTCCATCATGGCCTCGCCGGTTCCGGAGAGCCAGTCATGTGTTATCTCTGCCTTGCCTCTGTCAATCGGGGTTACGGTAGCCTCGCCCAACGGAAAACGATCGAATTCCCGATCAATATAAAACTGCCGCATCTGCACAGGCTTGCCCGCTGCGAGCTTTAATGTCGCTGCCTGCTTCAACGCCGCGGCAAAGTAAAGCTCATAAAGACTATACATTTGCGGAACATGCGCTACCACAATGCTGCCATTCGTTGGAAAATCACGATTCACCTTGCCGGTGCTATCTGTTTTAGAAAGGTGCACTTTATTGCCTGCGACATCGGCAACTACTTTTCGATCACGCTGACCAGATGGCTCACTGGGTGTATGAATGTTCATTTCAAGATGTCTTATGCTGCCGTCATTGTTAAGATCGACCACGGTGTGACGTATCCGCACACGTGGAAATCGATCAACTTCATCGCTTGTTAAAGTATTGCCCTGGCGGCTTATAGCCTCTATTGAAATCGTATCACGCCCAAGCATTGTAAGAAATCCGTATTGTTCCGGCTTTGGTGCAGTGCAGGAATGCAACGAAATCACTGCGCTAAGAAAAAAGCAAATCAGGGCAGGATTAACCCACGCCTTCGGCCGGACACTGGCGGCTGTGTATGCAATCACAAACGCGATGCCGCTGCACCCCAGTGATTCAAATACGCTTGTCAATTCATTGCCTTTATCCGTGACGGGGGCCGCTGCCGCCCTGGGGATATGAAGGATCAGGAACCAAATAAAGATCATGATTCCCGTGAGGATGCCGATCAGCTTTACCTTGATCCGAAAAATAAAGGAAAGCCCTGCACCGATGAGCGCGACGGCGGCAAAATAGGTCCAGAAAAGGTGGCCGGGAATCCAGTCGGGGACGAGCGTCTGGACCCCTTCGGCATACAAAAAGTGTTCGAAGCCAAAGATGACCAGCATGAGCGAATAGAAAAAAACGCCAAAGGGTATCAATGCTTCCAGGGGTTTGAGGAATGCCCTGTCTTTTTGGCCGGGGAGCCGCCCGCCGGGAAAACACCCCGCAACGATAAAGGCGCTGCCCGAAAAAATGGAAAGATCTTTGATGCCGTTGTTCCAGCTGCCGATTTGTTTTACGCCCGGATCAACCAGCAGTTCAAAGGGTAAATGACAAAAAAGGAACAAGGCGAGAAAAAGACCGCCCAGGAGCAGCATCGTTGTCCGGACCTCCTTTTCCAGCACGAGTGCGAACGCAGCCCCGATCAGAAAAAGGCTGAAAAGATAGACCAGTACGATCTGTCCGGGTATTTGGGAAGGGAAAGGCGGAACGAATACGGGGCGAAAGCTCCCATAGTAAAATTGTTGGCCTGCCAGCCCGACCAGGGAAATGGCATAGAACCAGTAGCCCATTTTAGCAAGATTTTTCATCCGGAGCTATTTTGGTGAATCCGAATATAGAAAAACCTCCCCGGAAAGCCTGTTCATTTTGGTTCAAGTTGGAACAAATCAGGTGATCCCAATAGCCGCCGATCAAATCCGTCCTGCCGTTCTCACTTTTTAATTTTACTTTCGAACCATCCGGTAATGTTATCCCGGGCTTACGTCTTATGAAAAAGTATACTTTTCGCTTCCCGACCTTTCTGCTTGCGGCGGTCCTATCTTTCTTCAGTATCCATTCCGCCGCCCAAAAGCTTATCCCGCTACCCTACTTTCAGCCGTCCTGGGTACAGGAATACAAGCCGTTCCGTATTGCCGGTAACCTCTACTATGTCGGAAGCTACGATCTTGGGAGCTATCTTATCACCACCACACAGGGTCATATCCTGATCAATACCGGCGTTCCAGGCTCGGATACGATGATCCGGCGGCACATAGAAGAGCTGGGGTTCAAATTTTCGGATATCAAGATCTTACTGACCAACCAGGCGCACTTCGATCATGTCGGCGGATTCGCAGCTATAAAAAAGATGACTGGCGCCAAGGTCATGATCGAGGAAATGGATGAGCCCGTACTGGCGGATGGCGGTAATTCGGACTTTTTTATGGGCGGCCATGGAATGATTTTCCAACCGGTCAAAGCAGATCGATTGCTGCACGACCAAGATACCGTAAGATTGGGGGATATGCAGATCGTCGTACTGCACCATCCGGGTCATACCAAAGGATCCTGCAGCTTTCTTTTCGATGTGAGGGATGAGGCTCGGACGTATCGTATACTCATTGCTAATCTCCCAACGCTTCTTGGCGATCCGGAATCCCCGGGTATGCCCGCATATCCCCAGATTGAGAAGGATTATGCCTATACGCTGGATGCAATGAAAACCCTGCAATTTGATCTCTGGTTTGCCGCTCACGCTAGCCAGTACGATCTGGACAAAAAGCACAAGCAGGGTGACGGCTATAACCCGGAAGCCTTTTCCGACCGTACGGGATATGATGAGGCCATCGGTGATTGCTATCAGGCCTATTTGAAATGGGCCGGCAAGAAAGGTGGTACGCATGAGACTATTGGGATAAGCTATTCGGACATTCAGATGTTTTAACTATCCCGTTGAAAATCATTAGGTTAATTACTATTCGGACATTCGGACATGTCCGAATTAGTCCGAATTATTTAGCTTTTTCAAGCCTTCCTCCGTAAGTGAATATTGCGTATTTCGGGTAACGCCAGCACTTTTAATCCAACCGAATCGCTCCAATATCTCCAGGTCGCGTCGTATAGTACGATCAGTAGTACCAACCCGCTCAGATAATAACGCAACATCCAAAGCTACATCGTCGCGTAAGCTTTTCACTATTATTAGCATTCGCTGCATGCGTTTGGCACTGACCTCCAACTCATCCTTTGGTTTCTTATCAACTACTTTATTTCGTGGAAGTATTATCGTAAAAAAATTTGAAAACTCAAATGTCGGTTCCAAAAGACTGGCTTCTTTCATGCCCTCCCGCATACGTTGTATACCCGTGCCTGCTCTTTCAACATAATTACATCTGTGAAGCAGCGACACAATCAAAGAGTTCCTGGTAACACTATGTTTTCCGAAGTTTTCCGGTTTCAATCCTTTTGGCAGACCTCCGGGATTGGAGATTTCGACCCGGTTATCAAAAATATCAATCTGAACATTTGCACCTCGTTCAAAATAGTCCCTGTGTGCCACTGCATTGATAATAGCCTCCCTCAAAACAAATTCCGGTATTTCCAATATCTCCTTTCGCCTAAGCTCTTTTATTTCATAGGCCAGATTCAAATGTCTCTCCACAAACATCAGCGCCTCATCAATATTTGTGAGCAGATCAAATTCAAAAGACTTTCTATCTAAGATATGTACCTTCGTATTACCCTTAAATAAAAGACAGGTCACAACACAATGCGGTAGGATACTGGCTGGCTGTTTTGCAAAAAAAAGCACGCCGGCGTTATTTAATACTGGGCCGGATCCGCTATCCCGTAAAACGCCCAGATTAGTCAATAATTCATCCATACCAATGACCCCCGAGATTCCGGCCAAGCGTAGATACCGGTTAATTGCCGCTTCATTAAGGATGGCAGGGTAACTTACGGAAGGACTACGCAAATCTTCGAATCTCACCTTTCCTTCTGATTGTATAAACTCAACAATTTCTTGGGTGGAAAGCTTGGAACAGCTAGCTCCGCTACGTATATAAAATCCATTTGTGCAACGATACGGCTTGTTCTTTCCCTCGGGAACCTGAATTATCATGATGTTGTTAAAAACCTCCAATTCCACCGCAATTGCAGGGTCACAATCCCTTGCCATTGATTGTATCCTAGCCCTCAGTTCATTGGTTGCTTGGACGCCATGAATCATTCCATCGTCTTCAATCCCGATAAAGATCCGCCCACCGGATGAATTGGCAAAGGCTACGATCTCCTTGGAGATATCTGAGTTTATGTTTCTCTTAAATTCTACCTGATAGCTTTCACCCGCTTGGATAATAGCTTCCAGGTCATGCTGCATCATATCCCTTGTTTCCATAACAATTTACTCCCGCCCCACTCTTTTATATATTTTCATATTTAGTCCCTCTTTTCGACTTCCACCATTGCATCTCTTCTAAACGATCCATGCTCATGATGCCGCACATAACCCAACTGATTCGTAAGCATCCTCGTCTTCCCAATGGTAAAATCCGGCGTATTGACATGATGATGGCCATATATCCAGCAGTCAATCTCTGAATCTGCAATAAGATCAAATAACTCCACCGCAAACGCTTCTGTCAGCGGACTGTTCTTATACACCGCCGGATAATTCATCAAAGTCGGAACATGGTGGGAGACCACAACCATCTGCTCTTGCTTTGCTTCATTAATAGCATCCCTTAAAAAGCCAAGGCTCTCTTCGTGAAGTAATGAAAACCTATTGGCAGTGAGTTTTGCTCCTTCGTACCCGATAGTTGAAAAATCAGAAATGCTTCTCTGAATATCCCATTCATGCTGCGGGTTGATCCGGCTCCATAAAGTGGTAAAAAAGAGCCTGATACCTCCATGAACCGTGGAATGATTATTTACCAAAAAAAGATTATCTCTTAATTTCTCGCAAAGCGGGCTGGGCTTATCAGAGATGTCGCCCCCATAATATTCGTGGTTGCCCGGCACCCAGTAGACTTCGGAATAATGATCGCAAGTAAAGTCGAAAAAATCATGCGCTTTCCCGAGATCATGAAGGGTGACAACATCCCCCGCTAATATTAAAATATCACCGACAACCTTCAGTGGATTGCGCTTAAGAAACTTTCGATTTTCCGGGAATTCGAGATGGAGATCCGAACAGTATTGAATTTTCATCGTCAGAAGATTTGAGGAACTTATTTCCCCACAATCCGGAAAAATCGAAGGTATGAAATCGGACGTATTATTTTACTGAAACTTTTTACTCAAATTGAATACTACAATGGTGGCAGGCATACGTTCCTATCTTGCAGCTAAGGGCATGGATGTTGGCTGTTCGAGCTCGAAGACGCCCTGGATCATGGAGTAAACGTAAAAGCTTGTATAATTTGATAAAGTATTGTAAATTAGAACATAGGATATTAAACCCATCTCTCTGAACTAAAACCCAAACCTATGTTTCAAAAGTCCACCGTTCGAGCGTTCTCAATCGTCGCCATTGTCTTAGCCTCAGTCGGACTATTACTGAGTGTTGCAGGAACCTTGTTTACAACAGGCGGAACAACCATTGCATTTCTTTTCGGATTGTTAATCTGGGGCCTTTTATTTTGGGCCGCCATCCTGGGTTATAAGCTCACCACTTCTTACAAATTATATGACGAGGAATACAAGAAAGTGGGGATCAGAATTTACGCCATCATCATAGCATTTTTTCTATTCTTTTTTGTGGGGCTGATTGTCGGACTTGCCATAGCAGTTATCATTTTAGCCACCCTGTGGGGCTTAAAAAGAAACTATGACGAATGGGATAACAGTGATACCATGCTGGATTTTAAGCCGGAGGATAATAGCTAGCTGCTGGCGAGACTATTTGGACATTTGGACATGTCCAAATTACTTCAGATCAGTTAGCTTTTTCAGACCCTCTGCCGTAAGGAAATATTGCTTGTTACGGGTAGCTCCTTTACTTTTAGCCCAACCATATTCCTCAATCATTTCCAGATCACGTCGTATAGTCCGACTCGAAGTAAAATATGCGGAGATTATAGTAGTTATTCTCCGCTTCCTGAAGTCTCGCCTTCTGAGGACCACAATAAAAGGATAGATTACTTGATGAATTTGAAAGCCGAGGATTATTCCTCGGGACCCAATAAAGACACCTACGATCCAACCAAACCCGACTATTATGAGTTCGGAATTCAAATAAAGGGAAGAGAAGTCTATATAAAAATCAGCTTAGGTCTGATTAATAAACGGGTTGATTGTATGTCATTTCATCCGGCTGAATTCCCTATGAAGTATCCGCTAAAAACCAAATGAACATGAAGCAAAGAATCGAATGCCCATTTTGTGACGGAATGGCTTCTATGCAGAAAGAAGCCAGAGAATTGATATATCGAAAAGAGCCATTTCAGATAATAGCACATTTCTATCATTATAAAAATTATGGCGCGTCAATAAGTGGACTATCCTATCGAGCCATCCAATATGGGCCTGTTCCTGCGAACTATGACAATATCTATGCATATTTGGAAAATGAACAGATTATCAGATCAGAATGGGTAAGATTATCGAATGGAAGTGCCAGGGAAGTATTTAAAGTGGAAAGTGATTTTGAAACAAGTTTATTTTCCTCACAGGAATTGGAAACGATTAATTCAATTATTCAGCGCTTTCATGAAGTTTCAACATGGGATATTGTAGACTTAAGCCACAAAGAAAAAGCTTGGAAAGAACTGGAATCTACCAAACAATTAATTGGTTATCAGAATTATGCTTTTGAACTTACGACAATATAATGAGGCTTATCAACTTATATGCTTTCAATCTCAAAATTTCCTACATTTATCCTGCGTTCCGGAAGCGTCCCGTCCGCGGAAATGGGCAAAGCCCACCGGTGTGGTTTACGAACACATATTTTATTAACTTAACTTCTTGCCTGAATGCGGACTGGGCATATTAAAAGAAGGAAAGTTATGTCTACAGTATCCCGCGGCTTGCCCGCACAGCCCCACCTCGATGTCCCCAAACAACAGGCACGCGAACTGCTCCAACAGTGCAAAGCGAATGTAAGCACAGCCATCGACCGCGTCCGGCGCCGACATCCGCGATTTCATACCGCTGATGATAACACCATATCCTCCGGTTTTAAGCTGAGCCATGCACAATTGGTCATCGCCCGGGAATACGGCTTCTCTTCCTGGGCACAACTCAAGCTGCGCATTACCGGCAACACCGCCGCACAGTTGATCGATAAAGCCATCCGCGGCAATGATGCCGCAACGGTCACGCAGTTAATAACCGCTTACCCGGATTTATTACATGTCCCGGTTGTTAGCGGCAACTGGGGACCGCCCATGAGCCACGCCGCCAACCTTGGCCGGCTCGACATGGTCAAAACGATCGCAGCGCTGGGTGCAAAAGACTTTCAGCATGCCCTCGGCCGAGCGTTATTGCATGGCGATATTGAAATCGCCCAATGGCTGCACCAACAGGGCGCTGAATTTACACCGGGCATCATTATGGGATCCTGCGAAACCCTGAATGATCGTGGCTTTGGGTTCCTGGATGATGCCGGCGCTTCACTGGCAGATGCCAATGGTGATAGATTAGCTCCGCTTGCCATGATATTGGAGACTTACAGTCGCAATCCAACAGGCAAACACGCCATTTTACAACGATTCAAAAAAAGGCATTATCAATGGGCAGATACTCCTATCATGGCTTTTCATTGCGGTGATCCGGATAGGCTCAAAATCCTTTTGCAACAAGATCCCGCATTAACAACCCGGCGATTCAGCTATGACGAAATTTATCCCCCCGAACTGGGTTGCGCAGGTGACCGTCGACCAGGTCTGCACGGCACGCCTATTGGCGGAACCACGCTGCTGCATCTGTCCATTGATTTTGACGAACGGGAGATCTTTGACTGGTTATTGGGTCAAGGGGCAGACGTAAATGCAGCAGCCGTAATAGACAAAGAAGGCTTTGGTGGACATACCCCGCTATTCAATGCACTCGTAAGCCAGGCATATGGAACCGGCAGGCAGCGGGATGCTTACATGGTCAAACGTCTGTTGGAACTCGGGGCTGATTTTACTGTCAGGGTAAACGTGAGAAAGTATCTTGATTGGCGGGAAGAACCGGGTTGGCATATCGCAAGAAATGTAACGCCCCTGGAATGGGCCACCGGCTTTCCGGAAAGAGGTTGGGTAAATCAGGAAGGAGTCAATTTACCGATATTTTCATCTTATCCACCGATTACCGCAGCAATCACTCCTATGCCGGCCCCTCGTCAAAGCAACTAAAACAGAAAAAATCGCGTAAAAGTGATAGGCTAACCCCCGTATTGCACTCAAATTGAATGAGTTATACCGAAAGTACAGCTGTTTTTCTCTTTGGCCGGGTTTTTGACCTTTTCGCTAACCACCCGTATCCCCATTTTTTTGATTGTTATCTAAATGTTAACTTTGCATTTCGTAAAATAAACTTTATCAAGTATTTGTTGTCATAGGCGCCTATATTTATGGTGTATCCACTTATAGGGGTTGTAGCGAAACATAGTTAAATCACAATATATAAGAAAAACAAAATATCATGGCCCATTTCACTTTGCTTTATATCGACCCAGGTTCCGGCAGCTTATTGTTCCAGGCCCTTGTCTCCGGTTTCTTAACGATAGTTATCTTCTTCAAAAGGATCGTTGCCTACGTAAAATACCTGTTCCTAAGAATAAAGACTAAAAAGGAAGAGGGATGATCGATCCGCAATATTTTTCCTACAGGGATCCTAATGCGAGAGTAGTTAAGAAGACGGATGGTTATTACAGGTATATCTTTATTGGTTACCAACAGGAGTACGATCATTTAATGCAGTCAGGTCTGTATCAGCAATTGACAGACCAGCAGTTGATGATACCCCATAAAGAAGTGGAGATTGACGCTCCCGACCCCTCCATTTATAAATTGCTCTATCCCCGGCAAATAACGTTTCAGAGTTACCCTTATGAATGGTCGTATACACAATGGCGAAAGGCTATTTTGGCATTTTTACAGATCAACCAACTGGCGCTGGAGCATGGAATGATCTTAAAAGACGCCACACCCTTTAACTTTTTCCTTTCCGGCGGCAAAGCGGTTTTATTGGATACCTCTTCCTTTATATTCTACAAAACAGGAGATCCATGGTTAGCTTACCGGCAGTTTTGTGAGGAGTTCTTAGCGCCGTTCGCCCTGATGCATTACAACGGAGCGATCTGGGCCCGCCTTTACCAATCCCAATTGCGGGGGATGCCATTGGCGTTTGTCAGCAAGGAGCTTCCCTTCAAATCGAAGCTTAATCTCACCTGCCTCCTGCACCTGCATTTACATTCCGGCTTTCAGAATAATCCTAATCAGGAAAAGCAGACAGGAAAGGGAACACACACCCGGGAAAAGATACGCACGTTGTTGAACATGATACAGTCCACCGCGTCTTCCTGGAAAACCTGCTTTACCTACAAACCCGTTTGGGTGGATTATTATGACAAGGATATAGCGTCCAATGAATACCTGGAAGACAAGAAAAAGACTGTCGGACAATGGCTGGCCGAAGCACAGCCGGATACGGTAATCGATCTGGGCGCCAACACCGGAATGTTCTCGCTTATTGCCGCCAATCACGCAAAACACGTGATAGCCCTGGAATACGATGACACCTGCGTAGACAGGATCGAGAACGATATTACGCAAGAAAAAATCGGTACCCTTACGGCATTGGTAGGCGACCTGACTGAAGTGAGCCCCGCCCTGGGACTATTGAACCAGGAATACCTCTCGCTGATCACCAGGGCAAGATCTGAAATGGCAATGGGGTTGGCTTTGATACATCACCTATGCATTGCCAAGAATCTTTCGATGGAGCATGTAGCGGAAATGATGGCACAGTTCTCAACAAAATATGCCATAGTAGAGTTTATTCCAAAGGAAGACCCCAAAGTACAGTTCCTATTGAAGGATAGGGAAGATATCTTTTCAGGATATAATGAAGCCAATTTCGTCGCCTGTTTTGAAAAATGGTTCGACGTAAAGGGATCTCACGAATGCAGCCAATCGAAGAGGAAGCTGTATTTCTTCCGGAAAAGGGACCGGCTGTAAGAAACCATCATATAAACGTTTACATGAGAATGATTCAAGCCTCTTTAAAGCCTGAACGTATTTCTTTCTTAATATTGGTCCTGCCATATCTGGCATTTTCCATCCCAATATTCACCGAATCCCCATTCTTCAGCCTCCCCAAGTTCCTCCTGACCCTCGTCGTAATAATCCTGATAGATGTACTGGTGAAGATGTTCCTGAAAAGATATCCCGGCGCGACCCTCTGGGTGTCTTTGTTTATCTATAGCGGTGTGGTGCTTTTTCTCTATAGCCCCTATCTAATCCTGCCTACCATTTATTTCATTCAGAAGCACTTCCATACTGTTCACGTAAGAGGCCGTATGCTCACGCTCATTTTATTCGCGCTGATCGTTTCGCTGGTCCTGATAACCTATAAGAAAAAGATTGCCTTGAACTACTTTATCAACATGTTCATGTTGATCTTATTCACGCTCAATGTATTCACCAATACCAACGAACAGCTTCATAGAAAAAAGCATCAGATTGTGTCATCACCGAGCGACGCTAACATTCATTTCGATACAGATAGCCTATCCCCCAAACCCGTTATCCTCATCATCACGGACGAATACAGCTCCCCCGACGAGCTATATAACCAATTCAAAGATTCTTCCCTGTATGATTTTTCCAGGGAATTGACGCGAACGGGATGGATCGTCAGAAATCGCTCGCTCAGCAACGAGACCAGTACTATACATAGCCTTAGCTCCTTATTTAACTTTAACCTGTCCGAAAGCGGCGATTATAAAAGAGCTTCCATCTCTGCTGCCTCCCTGAATTTGTTGCATTGTAAACTCGGGGACTCTTTAGAAAGAAAAAATATTGGCATCGTTAACTTCGGAATCCTGGATTTCAACCGATCGGAACCATTGAGCCGTTTATATCCTTATCCAAAAAACTACCATGAAGTCCTGTTCTACAACAGCGCCATGACAGTCGTATATCAGAATACAGAATCCATGAAACCGGCTGGGTTTGGTGAAAATTTCAACGCTATTGCCAATCACAATAAAAAGATATTGGAGACCATGCCGGACAGTTTGCAAAGATTGAAATCCAATGACTATTTTATCTACGCCCACCTGCTGATGCCACATACCCCCTATATGTATTTTAATGAATTCAGTCAGCCCCGTAACACGGCCGGCTATGTGGCTTATTGGAAATTTACCAACAAAAAAGTGCTGCAATTCCTCAACGAACTGCTCCAATCCCATCAGTATAGAATTATCCTCACCGGAGATCATGGCGACAGGGAAGACCCGAAGATCAATCCCAACTACACCGCTACGGCATTTTATGGGTTTGACGCGAAAGATGTGGAAAAAATAAGGACCGTTCAGGACCTGGGGGTTTTGATCAATGCTTACTATAAATAGTGAAATAATCTTAATTTCAATAGTCAATTCGCCCTGTATGAATACCATTGAAATCACGCTCGCTATTATAGTTGCCTTCGCAGCCGGTTTCCTATTGTCCTGGCTGTTGGCAAAGACTCATTCGGCCAATTCCGAAAGGGCCATGAGAGACGCGTTTGGTTCGCTGGCGGCAGACGCACTGCACAAAAACAACCAGGCATTCGTCACCCTGGCAGAATCCAGGCTGAGCGAAAAAGTAACGGAGGCCAAAGGAATACTCGAGGGCAAGGAAAAGGCGATTGACAAAATCATTGAACCATTGAAGAGCAGCCTCGACAAAATGGAAACCAAGATCAACGACCTGGAAATAAAAAGAGAAGGCGCATACAGTAATATCCAAACCATATTGGATGGCATGCAAAAAAGCGCACAGGCCCTCGATAAGGGGACCCAAAACCTGATCAGCGCCCTGAAAAGCAGCAGCATACGTGGCAGGTACGGAGAAATAGGCCTGCGACGGGTGGTTGAATTCGCCGGCATGACGGAGCATTGCGATTTTGTAGAGCAGGCCAGCACTGCATCCGAAGGGGGAACGCTACGGCCGGACATGATCATCAGACTGCCCGAAAAAAAGACGATTATCGTCGACTCGAAAACACCACTGGATGCCTACATGAAGGCCTTTGAAACGGATAATGAACCAGAACAACTTGCCTTCCTCAGCCAACATGCCGCTGCGGTAAAAGATCATCTGAGAAAGTTAAGCGGTAAAAGCTATTGGAGCCAGTTCGCCGAATCTCCCGATTATGTAGTCCTGTATATGCAGATCGAATCCTCTTTTGCGGCGGCATTGCAGTCGGACCCCACGCTGATCGAAGAAGCTATCCGTCACAAAATAATCTTCGCCACACCGACCACGCTGATCACCTTGTTGCGAACGGTCGGTTTCATCTGGCAGCAACGGAACGTGGCGGACAACATCGAGCAGATCAGGGATGCCGGCATTGAATTGTACAACCGGACTACGGTGCTGCTGGGACATTTCAGCGAGATCGGCAGCGGTCTGAAATCGGCTGTCGGCCACTACAATAAGGCTGTCGCATCCCTGGAAAGCCGGTTCACCCCACAGGCCAAGAAATTGCATGCCCTCGGCTCAGCCTATACCAAAAACGTGATCCCTGACATCCAGCCCGTCGAATTGGCCATCAGGGATGTGGTGCCTCCGGAAGACGGGGCTGTGGAAGACTAAGGTGAACTAATGATGTTCCTTGCCGGCTTCTATGCACGAGTCCCCACTTCTTGATCTCCTCCATCATCGGAAGGATCGTTTGACCAAACTCCGTCAGCCTGGTCATAGCGATTGGAAAAAGCCCTGCAAGAGCTCAGCGCTATCTTTCATCAGCCCCATTTCAGGACGAAACCAGGGCCGATATTTTCCTTAGCGCAAATAAATGATGCCCTCGCATTTACTGCTGCCCATGGAGAAAAACCTATTTTGTTCCCGTCTAGCGATTGAACTGCCACAGGTGATGATCCGTATGTTTATACGCCAGGTACCCCACCTGTTCTTTGGTCATCTTTCCGAAAAAAGGATGCATTAAGAAGGGCCTTGAATATCATTGATGGTAGGCATTATGGTTATCAGCAAAGAAAAGGCCTTCGACCGTAAGTCCTTTCTTTAAAATTGCGATTTTTTGATCCAGCCGTTCTTTTCGGCAAAACAGCCTGGAATAAAAGTCAGCGGAGATTGCAACATCCGGGATTTTAGCTTTTGGTGGCACCCCAGGTATTCGGATGGCGTAATGCCGGCCATCCGCCGGAACAGTCCGCTGAACGAACTTAGGCTTTCGAACCCTACCGCATAGCAGACGTCGGCAACGGGAATTCCGGTCTTCAATAATTCCATCGCCCTTTCAATCCTGACAGATATCAAATACTGATGCGGGGTCTTGAGGTAGACATTTTTGAACGCCCGAATAAAATGAAACTTGGAGAAATAGGCCTCGTCGGCGATACTGTCGAGATCGATCTTTTCAGCATAGCACCTGTCAATGAAAAGCTTCGCCTGCACCAGTCGTCTGTAAAGATATATTTTGGGATAGGCTTCATTGCTCATATTCTTTAAAGTTAATAAATTGCGGGTAATTTATGCTCTCCTCCCTTATTATTCCACCTCAGCTTAAGCCCGGCGATAAAGTCGCCGCCGTCAGCCTTTCCTGGGGTGGGGCAGGCGACCCGAAATACCATCCCCGTTACCTGGCGGGTGTACGCGCCCTGGAAGAAATCTTCGGCGTCAAGGTCGTCGAAATGACCAATACCCTCAAAGGTCCCGCCTTTATTTATAATAACGTTCGTGCGCGTATAGACGATCTCCACCAGGCTTTTGCCGATCCCGCTATCAAGGCCGTCATTTCCTGCGTGGGCGGCGACGATTCCATCCGCATGGTCGATCTCGTCGATTTGGATCTTCTTCGAAAAAATCCAAAGGCGTTCATCGGCTTTTCCGATTCGACAGTCACACATTTTATCTGTCTGAAGGCCGGACTGCGCAGCTATTACGGCCCCGCCATCATGACCAGTTTCGGCGGCAACAACGGCCCGCATCCCTACCTGGTCGACGCAGTCAGGAAAACTCTTTTCAGCCAGAGCCCCATCGGCCCTGTTGAGCCCAGCACCGGGGGATGGACATATGAAGATCTTAGCTGGGTGGTCCCGGGGGCCAATAGCCAGCTGTTTCCCGAACTGCCCTGGACATTCATCCAGGGCCAAACTGCCGTCACGGGACGATTGCTGGGCGGATGTAGCGAGGCGCTGCCAGTCATCAACGGTACATCTATCTGGCCTTCCGGCGATACCTGGGATGGCGCTATCCTGTTCCTGGAAAATTTTGGCGAAGCTACCTCGCCTGACGTGCTGCTGAATACGCTCCGCAATCTTGGTGCACAGGGACTGTTAGGCCGGTTTAACGGTATCCTCTTCGGTCGCCCGAATGGCGTACCTGCAGATAGATTTGGCCAGTACGATGATGTGCTGATCAAGGCGACAAAAGAGTTCGGCCGACCTGACCTGCCGGTCATCACCCGGATGGATTTCGGTCATACTGATCCCTCCTTCGTTATTCCTTACGGAGCAATGGCCCGCATCAATCCGGGCAAAAATTCCTTCTCTATTGAAGAGGCGGGATGCGGTGCGCGATGACCAGGACTTCGCTTCGCCCGGTTACCCTGGAATTGAACCCATACGCCATTTCGTTTAAAATCGGCTTGAAACTACTGAGTTTCCCGTTTGAAATCTCAGATGATTTGGATATTCACGACCCAATCAATACAACCATTTGATGAAATCGCTCTACGCCCTTCTTATTCTGGCACAAATGACAGGCCTGCCCTTCTGCATGCAGGCACAGAACATAACCCCCGAATTATTTGCACCCGGCATCATTTCAGGTCCCGTCGACGATGCGGCGCCGGTGTTTACTCCCGATGGAAAGACTGTTTACTTCTTTCGGAGCAGTTCTTCCATGGGATGTTTCATCTTTGTTTCTCATTGGAAGAATGGGGAATGGTCGAACCCTGTTATTGCCCCTTTTTCGGGTCAATGGCAAGATCTTGAGCCGGCCATGGCCCCGGATGGATCCTATATGATCTTCTCTTCCAACCGTCCGGACACGCCGGGCGGACACGCGCTAAATGGAGTTTGGAATAGTCAGCATCATGCCGGCGGGGGAGGAAATTTCTGGCGGATAGACCGCAAAGGCGACAGCTGGGGTGAACCATACAGATTACCGGATATCATCAATAGTGACAGTTCCATCTTTTCCCCCGCCGTTGCAGCCGACGGTACACTGTACTTCATGAAGCCTGTAGCTGATACCGGCCATTTTCATCTCTATTGTTCCACCTATCGCAACGGACAATACCAACAGCCTGTTCCAGTCAGCTTTAGCGCTCCCGACAGTATCAGCGACGTGGACCCCGCCGTGGCGGCCGATGGCTCTTTCCTGGTTTTCAGCTCAGGCCGCTCAAAAATTAAAGGACAGCTTTTTATTGTCTTCCGCGAAAACGGACAATGGGGTACTCCCGTCAATATGGGACAAGAGGTCAACCGGTCTACGTTTAATAACGAAGCTAAATTGAGCCCGGACAACCGCCGGCTCTATTTTTCCACCACATACGCCCCTGCAACGACTTATCCTGTTGATCCGGCGACGATCAAATGTAAGTTGGCCGCATGCGATTGGGATACCCGCGCCTCCAATATCTGGTCCGTTCCGCTCGACCAGTGGCTGCAGAACCGGTAAGCAATCTAGCTTTTGATCATGACTATTTCGCTTTTCGGATATAAATATTCCCATGCATAGTTTCCATCATCATCTCGGGGCCGCCGCCATTGATCTTCCCATATACATGATCCTCGATCTTTACTCTGTAGTAATGGTCCTCCGTACTCTTTTCAACTTTGGGCTGGGTCTTGTCGACGGCTATATCGAAATCGGAAAACATTTCCCCCTGGTTGGATTTCAACTTGACATTCGCCTTGATGTCCGCGGGAAAAAGCACATCCACCTTTCCGTTCAGCGAGGTAAAAGCCATCGGAGCCTTGGGATCTACCGATTTGAATGTGACGACGACATCGCCGTTGATGGTATTGGCGACAACCGAACCCGAAATGCCCGTGGCGCTGATGTCGCCATTGATATTGCCGATCTCGATTTCCCCGCTCACATTCTTTACTTCTATATCGCCGCCCTGCAGGGTGCCCAGGGTAATTTTTGCCGAACCCTGGGGGATTTTAATGGTGATCCCTTTCAGCTTGGTTGACATGGGGGCGTGTATGGAGACGGCATTGTCATGTTCTTCCGCACCAACGGCCAGTGATCCGCCCCCGATACGCTTCATACCTGCGCCTTCGTTATCATTATCTTTTTCCTTGTCTTTATCAATGTATACTTCGATCAGGATCTCCTTGCCATCATAGCCCTCCAGTGTGATCGAACCATTAAAAAGCTTCGCCTCCAGCGTAAAAGGCTTTCCCGGCTCGCTCAGGGGTACGGTTAGCTCCTCCGCCGCCGGAGCGGGTGCCGAAGTCGTTGTCTGTGCGGCCAACCGACCGCCCACCGCCATCAATAACACTACAAAAGACATCAATTTTACTGTAGACATAACCTGCTTTTATGATTGTTTTTTAATATAAATATTTCCATTCATGGTTTCAAACCGGAAGAGCTTACCGCCGCTTCCGATCCGCACCCGCTTGTCGATATCCAGCTTGTACACCGTTCCGCTGCCCTTAGGCTCCGTATTCTTAGTGACTTGCACCGGAAGGATTTCCACCTGGGGAAAGTCGGTATAAAACCGGCCGTTCATGCTTTTGAACTGAAGGTCGGCCGACAGATCGGGAGGGTAGGTGACGGTCAATACCCCATTGAGCGTATAATACTTCGATCCGTCCGGCGGCACGCTGACATAAGACACCGTCAGGTTTCCATTGATGGTCTTGGCATTGGTGATGCCCTTTGCATTTTTGATGCTCACCGGACCATTGACATTGTTTACTTTCAGCGACCCCGTCACATCCTTTACGTCGATGTCGCCATTGTTGACCGTAGAGACAATGAGGTTCATCCCAAACGGGACTTTCACGGTATAGCTGAGCGAATAATGATAGTCGATTTCATTCCGGTCATCGGAATAGGTCCAGTGATCGCGACGGTGCGGTCTCGTGTCGTAGGGTTCTGCCGTATAAACGATAATGCTGTCGGCCGATTGGTCGAAAGCGACTCTCACCTCTTTTTTACCTGCCTCCAAAGTGGCAGAATCATCGGCATTGATCACCTCGTCCACATCGATGATTACCTTCTGGCCGGCATAGCCTTCCACATGGATAAAGCCATCCAGGTTGTACAGGGCAAGGACGCCGCCCGTCGCGTTGGGCATGGTGAACTCCTTGCTTTGATGCTGGCTGAATTCCAGCTGCTGCGCTTCTGCCGGGCCCAGGCAACCGCAAGCAAGGCCCAGTCCCCCCAAAAGGGGAATGATCAGTTTATTCATAATAAAGTGTTTTATTGATTACGTTAATCGGGTGATGACTTGTTCGATCCTGGACCTCACCATATCATTAAGGCCTTTATCCTGTAATAATTTTTTAAACGATGGAATGGCCCTTTTTTCCTGTAGTTTCAGCATCACATCCGCCAGCGCCGCCTGCATCAGCGGCGAGTCCTGCATCAGTATGGACTGTATCAATCCCTCCCTTACCGCCGCGTTGCGTGCATATTGGGTCAGCGCATCCAACGTCGTCAGCCGCACATTGACATTCGGATCGTTGTTTAAGGTTGTCAGAAGGGCCGATAAAATATCCGGGCTGATCGTTCTGCTCTCGCTGGCATAGCTTGCGGCCTTCATCCGTTGGCTGGCAGATGGGTTTTGCAACAGCGAAAGCATCATCATTTGCCTCATTTCGTGAAGTTGCTCGGATAAAGCCTGCACCTGGCTCGCGGAAGCGGCGATGGTTTTCGTTTTCGCCACAGCTTGGGGGGGCGATACTACAACTGGTTTGTTTATTCCGGTATCCTGCGGCGGCCGCTGCGTGGCCTCCGGCGCCTTGGCTGCAACATATATAACCCGTGGAGAACGATTGAGCATAAATCCCAGGCCAAAACCGCCCGCTATCAGGATAAGACTACATGCCACCGCCAGCCAGGGTTGTAGCCTGAAAGTTTGCCAGAAGCCCGCTCCCGCTGGTCGACGAGTAGCCCGGGCGCCTTCCACAGAGCCTTTGTAGCTCTCGAGCATGGCGCTGAAGTTCGCCTGCATTTCTCCGGAAGAAGGCTCCGGAACGGGCATATACCCCATCAGGTCCCACAGCTCGCGGCTGCCTTCCAGCTCACGCTGACAATCCTCGCACCCGGCCAGCTGCGCCTTCAGCGCGGCACGTTCCGACTCCGTCAACTGGTCACTCCACCAGCGCTCCAACAGCTCTTTATGTTTTTGACATTGCATATTATTCGATTTCCAACTCCAAATACAAGGTTTTCAACTGGCTGATCGCCCGGTGTATCCGTACTTTCACCGCTCCTACGCTGATATTCAGTATCTCGGCAATCTCAGCCCCTTTTAATTCCTGAAACCTGCTGAGCACCAGTATTTCCCGGCTTTCAGGACTCAGCGCTGCCACGGCCTTTTGCAGGATCTGTACCGCCATCCTTTTCTCGACCAGCTCAAAAAGCTGCGTATCCCCGCTGATCCTTTCTTCCAGACCGGCTATATCAAAAGTAGTGGCCTCCCGCTTGCCGCTTCTGTAATGATCGCTCAATACGTTGCGCGCTATATGGTACATCCACGTTTTGAACTCGCCATCGCCCGTGAACGTATGCCTCGACTTCAGCATCCGGTAAAAAACGGTCTGAACCATATCTTCCGCAGATTCCCGCAGGCCTGTCATATGGTACAGAAATCCGTACAAGGGCCGATGATACCGATGAAACAGCAACGCCATCTTATCCAGGTCTCCGGACTTCACCTTTAGCATGAGCGCATTATCCGATAGCGGGTTCAAGTAGTTTGGTTATTCTTTATTCAATAGTGTAATGGAAACTTCCCCGAAACAAAAAGGTTACTCAAAATGTAAGATTTATTTTATAATTTCCCATCAGTATGATTACCTCGACACTAGATCAGCTTCATTGGTATAGGATCATCAGTCCAAACTTCGAAAAAGCCATTCAATACGTTCTTCACACCGATTTCTCCCGCCTGGAAACAGGCAAATACCCTGTCGACGGCGATAACATCTTCGCGATTGTCAATGAATACACCACAAAACCCCTCGCCGAATGCGATCCGGAAAGCCACCGGGATTATGCAGACATCCAGATCGTCATCACCGGCGCAGAAAAATTTGGCTATACTCCGCTCGCGGACCGGACCGCCGGTATCCCTTATGACCCGGAGAGAGACGTGGCGTTCTATTCCCTGGCGGAAGAAGACCTCAATTATCTGACGCTGCCTGCCGGTCAGTTCATTATTTTTTTCCCTTCCGATATCCATCAACCCGAAGTCTTTGTCCATCAGCCGGCGCTGGTGAAAAAAGTCGTCATGAAAGTCGCCCTGTAATGGATCACGCGGACAAAATAGCCTTTAAGCAACGACTCAAGCGATGGGCGCTCGACACGATCGGTCAACGCATCACCGCCAGCCGCGAAGCCATCGACCAGGCGCAGCAGGCTGCCAACCAGGAGGAAAAAAGCTCCGCCGGCGATAAATATGAGACCGGCCGTGCCATGGGACACCTGCAAAAGGATATGCACGCCCGCCAGCTGGCAGAATCGATGAAAGAACTAGCCGCCCTCCATTCCGTCCAAACCGATATGCTCTATCCCGCCGCAGGCCCCGGCACCTTTATACAGGCGGAAGGCATCGCCTTCTTTATCGCCGCCGGAATGGGCCGCCAACAGCATGAAGGACAAACCATCCTCTTTCTTTCACCGCAAGCCCCTCTTGCTAAAGTTTTGCAAGACAAAAAGCCGGGTGATCATATCCTTTTTCAGGGTACAAATGTCAGGATACTGGAAATATTTTAGGAATGGTCATTACAATATTGCAGGAAAAACTACCTTCCCTAAGAGATCATTATCACACACTTAAATAAGTTCGACAAAACGCTATGAGAAAGTTCACCTTCCTATTATTGTCCGTCCTTGCCTCTGTTTTTGCCTTTTCTCAGGATACATCGCTTGCGATCATCCCGCAACCCGTCAGCGAACAGCTGACCGGCGGCCATTTCGTGCTGCCTGCCTCTATTATTATAGAAGCCCGCGATCAAAAGCCCCTGGCTCATACCTTACAGGAACTGAAGACTCGTCTGTCCCGGCCTACGGGTTATTCGGTCACCATTACCAGCCAGCCCAGCCCGGCTGCTACGATTCGCCTGATCCTCAACCCATCCGCTGACGATAAACTGGGCAAGGAAGGTTATACCCTTACCGTCACATCACGGACAGTAGTGATCCGGGCCAATCAGCCCGCCGGCATCTTCTATGGCATCCAGACCCTGTACCAGCTGCTGCCCAAAGAAATAGGAAGCTCTGTCCCCGTGAAAAAGGTCAGCTGGAAAGCTCCCTGCGTGACCATCACCGATTACCCCCGCTTCAGCTGGCGGGGTATCATGCTGGATGTCGCCCGCCATTTCTCTACCAAACAGGAGGTGAAGGGTTTCATCGATGAGATGGTTCAATACAAATTTAACTTACTGCATCTCCACCTCACCGATGATGAAGGATGGCGGATCGAGATCAAAAGCCTGCCCAAACTCACCACGATAGGAGCCTGGAACGTACGCCGGACCGGTACTTTCGGCACTTTCGACGCGCCTGCCCCCGACGAACCCAAAGATTACGGCGGCTATTATACCCAGGACGACATCCGGGAAATCGTCCAATATGCGAAAGACCGCTTCGTCGACATCCTCCCGGAAGTAGACGTCCCCGGCCATAGCCTGGCGGCTGTCGCCTCCTATCCTCAACTCTCCTGCACGGAAGGATCGGAAAACTATCGCGTGCGCTCGGGAGAGAAGATCATGGACTGGCATAAGGGCGGCTTCACTGCGCTGATCGACAATACCCTCTGTCCTGCCAATGAACGAATCTATCCCTTCCTGGATTCCGTCTTTACGGAACTGGCCGCTCTCTTCCCCTTCCCTTATATCCATGTAGGCGGCGACGAGTGCGCCAAGAATTTCTGGGAAAAAAGCGATGCCGTCAAACAGCTGATGCAGCAACAGGGACTGAAGACGATGGAGGAAGTTCAGAGCTATTTTGAAAAAAGAGTAGAGAAGATCGTGGAATCCAAAGGAAAGAAGGTCATCGGCTGGGATGAGATCCTGGAAGGCGGACTCGCCCCCAATGCCGCCGTCATGAGCTGGCGCGGCGTGACCGGAGGCATCGCTGCTGCTAAGCTGGGCCACCAGGTCGTCATGAGCCCCACCACTTTCGTTTACCTGGATTATATGCAGGGCGACGCTGCCATAGAGTCGCCGGTGTATGCCAGCCTCCGTTTGTCGACAGTATATTCCTACGAACCGGTACCCGACAGCGTAGACCCCAAGCTGATCATCGGCGGTCAGGCTACCCTTTGGACCGAACAGATCTATAATGTCCGCCACCGGCAATATATGCTCTGGCCCCGCGGCATGGCCGTCGCCGAAGACTTCTGGTCACCGAAAGAGAAGAAGGACTGGAATAGCTTTGCCCGACGGACAGAAGCCCATTTCGGCCGCATGGACGCCGAACAGGTCAACTACGCACGTTCGATGTTCGATGTCATCATTACGCCCAAAAAAGATGTCAAGGCCTTCGATTCTATCACCGTGGATCTGTCGACGGAAGTAGCGGGATTGGATATCTATTATAGCTTCGATAATTCCAACCCGGATAATTTCTATCCCAAATACACTTCGACGCTGTCCATACCTAAAGAGGCGGCCTGGCTCAAAGTCATTACTTACCGGGACGGGCGGCCCATCGGCCGCGAGATCGATGTGCCTATTGGTGATCTGCAACGCCGCGCCGGGCTGACCGGGATGAGCATCAAACCGGCAGACTAACATGAAAGACGTCCTGGGACAGGCTATTTCGGATTATTATTCCGCGACCCCACGTCGCGACAAGCTATGGGTCCACACCTCGTCAACGTTCGGCTGGCCTGGTGACAAACGGATACACCCCCGCGAAGAAATGCCGGTGAAGATCTATTTCCGTTCGATGGAAGAGATGCCGGAGCTGGAATGGGTCGCCCTGCAGCAATGCCGCGGCAAGATCCTGGATATCGGCGCCGGAGCAGGCAGCCATGCCCTCGCTTTGCAGCAGCTGGGCCAGGACGTGACGGCGCTCGAGATCTCCCCGCTGGCGTCAGAAGTGATAAAAGCGCGGGGCGTCAAAAAAGTACTTTGCGAGGATATCTTCCGGTTGTCGGCCCGCAAAAAATACGATACGCTCTTGCTGATGATGAATGGTATCGGGCTGACCGGAACGCTTGCGGGGTTGCGCGATTTCCTCCGGGCATCACGGGCGCTGTTGCGCCCCGGCGGCCACCTTATCTTCGACTCTTCCGACATCGCCTACCTCTACGGTAGAACCCCACCACCGCCTCCGGGCTATTATGGTGAACTCCTTTACCGGTATGAATACCGGCGACAGCTATCGGACCCTTTCCACTGGTTGTTCATCGACCGCAAAACGCTGGCCGGGATCACCGCGGCTGAAGGCTGGCAAATGGAGGTGTTGTATGAAGATGGCGGGGATCAGTTCCTCGTGAAATGCTGGTAATTCAATCCTTCCTCACCTCATACCACGGAATACCCCATTTCCCGGCCTTGAGGTGGACACTGACCGAATCGCCCCGGTCGACGGAACGAAAAAACGAAGACGATACCTGCACCTCTTTTCCGTCCGTAAACCGCCCCCAGGGCGAAAGTTCGAGAAGATAAGAGATGGACTTGCCATGGCTTATACGCTTCGAGGATACTTCTACCCGGGAAATCTGCGGTGTGGATTGATCATAATGGCAATTCGAAAAGATCAGCAGGCCATAGCTATGCGCGGCGGCAACTAAAAACAGACATAACAATACCGCTGGCCGGTTCTGCTCGCCGGCTATCGCAGCCCTGCAGGCAACAGCCCAGACCAGCAGCACCACTACCGATAAGGACAACAGGGAAACCCAAAACGTTCTGCCATAGTCGTAGATATCATAGGTCTTCATGATGATGAAGAACGACATCAACTCAGCAATCAGTACCACGAAGAACAAGGAAGGATACGGCTTACTCTTCGAAATGTATAACCGGAGAATGCCTTTAAAATACCAGGTCAGCCCGATCGCAATCCAGGGAAGGGCCAGCAATAAAATGAGCGCAGTCATAGAGTACCTGGGAGCGACAAATATCACGATAATAAAAAATGGGACGATGAGAGATCCATACACCATAAGCCGCCGGGCGCTATTCAACCGACGCACCCGGATCTCCGGGGTGAGCCCGAGATTTTCGTCTCCCAATACGGCCTCTGTCACTTCCTTCAGCCGCTCGCCATCTATATCTGTATATCGCTCCCGCAGCCATTCCAGTAACTCTTTCCGGCGCTCCAGCGTACCAGGCAGCTGCAGCGGTTTCTCCCCGCTCTTGAGGTCCAGCAGGATCGCATTTTTTTCTCCGCGACGGAACCCGGCGATCTCGTCCAGCAAAATGCTGCGGCTGCTGAAGGCATGCGTCACCGTCATCGACTGCTCATCGATCGTTACGCGCAGCCGCGTGGTTTCAAGATAAAAAAAGATTCCGACCAGGATAGGGAAAATTCCGAGAACGGCTGCTGGTACAGCCGATCCGTTGCCATGAAACCCGGCAGCAAAAAGAGCGATGCCGCCAATGGAAAAAGCCGCCGCAAAGACCAACTGCAGTATTTTGTCTCTTGTGGATATACGATATTCTATCATCCAACTAAAAAACGAAAAAAACTTCGAAAAAAGAAGCGGGCATCACATTTTCCGGTCAAGAATGGCCCGAATGACCGCTTCTCCCGAAGCCATGACGGATGATTACGTAATACGGATCATCATAATACATCCCGTATGGCTGAAAGCCATAGTACCATGTGTAGTAGTCGGGCGGAAGATTATCAGGCGCCAAAGGGCAGGAATTGGTGCTGTCGGGGGCAGGCGGGTCCGGTTGGTTAAAATACCGGTTGCAAGATGCAAGCGCAGCAGTGATCAGCACAAGCTGAATGCAGGTGGTCTTTTTCATAACGGTGTAGCGAGGTTAACGGCCATAATAAAAATACACTGACATCTTTAACCTTTCGGTTATCCGATCGTTATACCCTGGTTATTCAATCGTTATCAGCGAATCCTAATGGATGGTTAAAATGCCGTCCGCAACTGGCATGCAAATTGTCTTATTCCTATTCTATTCTTAACCTCAATTCGCATGTTATGGAAAGGATTAAAAGAATGCGCATGGTCTTTTGTAAATACCTATTTACCATTGCCCGGGAAAAAAACCTATCCATCGACGACATCGTAAAAAAGACCAACCGCTCCTACACGGAAATTAAAAAGATCCTGGAAGGACTCATCTCTCCTTCCCTGGATGATCTGCTGCTGATCGCAGAAATACTCGACATCAACGTGACACTCAATGTCGAGATCCCCCTCGGCCACAAGAAAGTGGCCCGGATGATCCCCTTATTCAGCAGCAAAGAATCTCAATAAATTCTCAATAACTTTCTTCCCTACAATCCGATTATTTTTCTAATTTCAGCCCCTTAATGAATAAGTGCTGATGCCGCAATCGGATATATCCTATTTAGTTGAAACCAGCCCGTCCGTACAAGCCATTCGCATGCGAAATGCGCCTTGGGTCATCCCTTTTCTTTTCAAAGCCTTCAAAACGGAAAATATCATCTCCGTGCCGGAACCGGCCCTCATCGGGCTGCTGGCCGAAGAACTGCGCCATCACACCGAAGGAACGGAAGACCTGGAAGAGGCCCGCATCGAATTCGGCGAAGATGAAGAGAGCCGCGCCCGTAAATATCTTCTTAACTGGGTCCAAAAACGCCTCCTGCAGGATTTCCCCGACAGCGACGCCGTCACCCGCTATCAGCTGAGCGCCCACTCCGAGAAATTATTCCAATGGTTGCAAAGCCTGGAAAAACGGCAGTTCGTCGGCACGGAAAGCCGCTTTCGCTTCCTGTTCCAAACCCTCCGCGAAATGGTGGAATATACCGAAGACGATGCGGCCAAACGCGTGGAAGAATTGAAGAACCGCAAGGCTGAAATAGACAAAGAGATCAAAAAGATCGAAATGGGCATCCAGCCGGAAATCTATACCAACGCTCAATTGCGGGAAAGACTGGAATGGTTCACGCGGCTTAGTCATGAACTGCTGAGCGATTTCAGGGAAGTGGAGGACAATTTCAAACATATCCACCGGCATATCGTCGAACAACATACCAGGGCAGAAATCAATAAAGGCGCGATCGTAGGTTATGCCTTCGAGGCCTATGATGCGCTTCGAAAGAGCGACCAGGGAAAAAGCTTCTATGCTTTCTGGGACTTCCTTATCTCACGTGCCGGCCAGGAAGAATGGCGCGAACTGACAGATCAGCTGCTGTTGTTGCTGCAGGACAGGGATATCGGCGGCGACGGAGAATTTGTTCAGCATATCAAATCGCTGCTGCTGCAACAAGGCCGGAATGTCTACGAAGCCAACGACAGGATGGCGGAAAAGCTCAGCCGCATCATCACCGAAAAAGAGATCGCCCGACACCGCCGCCTGCGCCAGCAAATCGGGCAAATCAAAGAACTCGTCTTTCGTTTCATGGAGGAAGAGGCGCCGCCCTGCGGACTGGTATTGCAGACACCCGCTCCTGTCCGGATGAATATGGAACGTAAGCTGACCCTGTCCGAAAGACAAGGCGCCACGGTGGTCAAACAGCCGGTCAACGCCCGCGAAAAGATCGAAGACATGATAAGGTTCAGCCGCCTCCTTAATACGGCTCACATCGACAAGAAAAAGCTCTGGCAGAAAGTAGAACAGGTGCTCGAACACAAAAAGACCGCCACTCTTCTCGAAGTCATCACGGAGAAAGGCCTCGACAACGGCGTCGCTGAAGTCATCAGCTATTTCAGCTTCCTGCGGGAAAAGGCCAGCCAGGTGCAGTATATGCAGGAAATTACCGAACTGATCCCGCTGGATGCCGAAAAGACTAATTACCTGGAAATCCCTTATCTGCTTTTCGCCAGAAAAAATTAATGCATGACCAACGATAAAACTGCCATCTATCCCTTCACCCCCGTCCTCATCCGGCTGCTCAAAGGGCCGGTGGAATATCTCGACAAATCGGTCTGGGACCAGCTGCTGCAATACCAGGCCGAACTGACCCGCCTCCTCCAAAACCTTGGACTGATCCTGGTGCTGGAGAAAGATGACGGGTATGCCTATCTCGAACAGATGCGGCTCGACGAAGAAGAAAATGTCGCGGGCTGGGTGCGACGCTCACCCCTCGGCTATGAAGAAAGTATCCTGCTGGTACTCCTGCGCGATATGATGGCCGAATTCGAAGTAGGGGAGGCTGGAAACCGCGAGTTGATCAAACGCCGGCGGGAGATCAAAGAATATGCTGAACTGTTCTTTAAAGAAAATCCCAGCCGGGTAAAATTCATCCGTGAGCTGGACCGCCTCATCGACCGGGCGGCTGAACTCGACTTCCTGGAAAAAGTCGAATCGCACGACCTCGCAGATGAAGAAAAATTCCGTGTCAAAAAGATCATCAAGGCACGCGTGAATAACGAAGCATTGGAAAATTTCAAACAACAACTGGCAGAACATGCAGCTGGGCGTATTTAGTACCGACGAAAACAAATCAGGCTTCCGGTTACAGTACATGGAAGTCTTCAACTGGGGCACCTTCGACGAAAACGTATGGAAAATTACTCCGGGCGGGGAAACTTCGCTCCTGACCGGGGCCAATGGAAGTGGTAAGACCACTTTTGTCGATGCCCTCCTCACCCTGATGGTCCCCGAGAAGAAACACCGGTTCTACAACCAGTCTTCCGGCAGTGAAAAAAAAGGCGACCGTACCGAAGAGACGTATGTCATGGGCGGTTATGGCGATGTCCACAGCGAAAACGGGCAATCCAACAAGACGCTCTATCTCCGGGAAAACAAAGACCAGGCCTACAGCATCCTGCTGGCGCATTTCTCCAATGAAACAGATCAGGCCGTGACGCTTTTCCAGGTCCGGTGGTTCAGTGGGAATGACATGCGCCGCATCTTCGCCATCGCCCATAAGCCGCTGCACATCGAGGACGATTTCAAGCCCTTCGACCTCGGCGGCAACTGGCGCAGGCGCATAGATCAGCAATACAACAAAGGCAGCCGCAAACAGGTCGAATGGTTCGATGCCGCCAGCCGCTATGCGCAAAGACTGGTGGAAGTATTAGGTATGCAGAGCATGCAAGCGCTCAGCCTTTTTAACCAGACGATGGGGATCAAGGTGCTGGGTGACCTCAACGAATTCATCCGCACCAATATGCTGGAGCCACGGAACATGGAACACGAGTTCCAGGAGCTTAAGCGGCATCTGTCCACACTCACCGACGCCCAGCGGAATATCGAAAAGACCGAGGCCCAGATCCGGCTGCTCGTGCCGCTGCAGCAACATGTTCACGCATTTGCAGCGCTCTCGGCCAAAGGCAGTGAGGCCCGCACCGAATTGACCACAGCCAGGATCTGGAAGAACTATACCAAATATCATCTCCTCGATGAAGACATCCGGCAAAAGGAAAAAGAGCTGGCGGCACTGCACAGCGGAACAGAACAGGCCGCGCAAAAGATAGCGGGACAGCGCGAAGAAGAACGGCAAATCCTGAATCAGCTGGAACAAAACAAGGCGGGACAGCGGCTGCAGCAACTGCAAAAAGAAATCGAACAACTCGGGGCCCAGGCGAAGACCACAGAACAGGAACTGAAAAAGTTCGTCGGCTGGTGCTCGAATATCCACCTGGAAGAGACCAGTCCCGCCGACGAAGTGACTTACCTGCGGATCAAAAAAGAGGCCGCACGGTCGGACAAAAAGCTGGCCACGGAAATTCGCAATAATGACGAAGACCGCTACGCCGCACAGGACAGGCAAAAAAAGACGGCAAGGGAAAAAGAGCTCCTCGAGAGCGAGCTCAACGTCCTGCTACAAAGCAGGAATAATATCCCTGCCCATCTGATCCGGCTGCGCCGCGACCTCTGTCTTGCGTTAAAGCTCGAAGAGCAGGAACTGCCTTTCGCCGGCGAACTGATGCAGGTCAGGGCCGATGAGCTGGACTGGCAGCCAGCCCTGGAAAAGCTGTTGAGACCCTTTGCCATGAGAATGCTGGTGCCGGATAAACAGTATAAAAAAGTCAACCGCTATGTCAACCAGACCAACCTGAAGGCCCGGCTCGTCTATAACCTCGTCAAGGATACTGCTCTTGCCCAATTTGCCGATCCGGGTACCGTCTGGCACAAGATGGAGTTCCTCGATGAACACCCCCTCAGCAGCTGGGTTAGCCAGCAGCTTATCCAACAGTTTAATTTCAGTTGCGTGGACAACGAACGGCTGATGGAACGCTATGATAAAGCCATCACCGTGCAGGGGCTCGTCAAGAGCAGGGACCGGCACGAAAAAGACGACCGGCCGGAAAACAATGACCCCAGCCGGTATGTGATGGGATGGAACAATGAAAAAAAGAAGGCCGCGCTGCAACTCCGCCGGTCACAGCTGCTGAATGAACAGGAACAGGCTACGGAAGCCCTGGAAAGGGCCGAACGGCGAAACACCCGGCTGCAGGAGCAGGTCTTTGCCGTCAGGAATATCCTCGTCCACCCCGGCTTCGGCAGCATCGATGTCCCGGCCATCCGCCAGGCCATCCACCATTTGGAACAACAGGCTGCCAAATTGAAAAAAGGCAGCGACCAACTGAAGGCTTTGACACAGCAGCTGGAAGAGCTCCGAAATCACCTGGCCGGCAGTGAAAATGAAAAAGCGGAACAGGAAAAACAGGCTCACCATATCGAATTCGGGCTCCGACAGAAAGAAAGCGAGCGTGACCACCTCATCGTGTTTGTCAAAGACCTCGAAGAGGCGGATAAAGACATGCTGCTGCAATTTCAGCAAAAGAAAGGGGCAGAGCTTACCGCAGACACGCTTACCCTCGACAATATCGAGTCTCTTTTCAGCCGGCTGATGGAGATTTCGGAGGCCGCGGCCAAACAATTCGAAGAGGATGCCCAAAAAGAAGGGCGTGAGCTGGATCGTGCCATTACCAGGATCAAGAGCCCCTCCATGGAGATCCTGCAACGCTACACCGACTGGGCGGCAGATATCCAACAGCTACCTGCCGAGCGTGAGTTCGCCGGCGAATACCTGGAATGGCTGGAGAAGCTGCAGACAGAGAACCTGCCGAAATATAAAAAGGATTTCGAGCGGTTGCTGCACGATACCGCCGTCATCAAAATGGGGGTGTTGAATGAAGAGCTCGAAAGCTGGGAGCGGAAGATAAAAAACAGTATCGCCAGTCTCAACCAGGCGTTGAGCGGCATTAACTTCAACAGGCTGCCCGACACTTACATCCAGCTGAGCTGTCGCGCGGTCTCAGATACTGCTATCCGGGAGTTCAGGCACCGTTTGCTGAACGCTCTTCCTCAGGCGGCGGACTGGCAGCAAAGCAGCTTTGAAGACAAGGCCCGGCATTTCAACCAGCACGTACAATCGTTCATCGATACCCTGGATGAGAGCGAGTCCTATCGTGCCCGCGTCCTCGACGTGCGCAACTGGTTCGAGTTCTGGGCCGACGAAAAATTCAGGCAGACCCACGAGCTTAAAAAAACCTACCGGCAGATGGGGCAGCTCTCCGGCGGCGAAAAGGCCCAGTTGACCTATACCATCCTTTGCAGCGCCATCGCCTACCAGTTCGGCATCACCCGGGAAGGCCTGAACCCGAAAAGCTTTCGTTTTATCGCAGTGGATGAGAGCTTCAGTAACCAGGACGAGGAAAAAGCCA
>Ga0302303_10000290_pt1 | contig 46083 bp, 36 predicted proteins | sample III_Palsa_E2_1_FD_194542 | JGI IMG/M metagenome (GOLD analysis project Ga0302303, IMG submission 194542) | Peat permafrost microbial communities from Stordalen Mire near Abisko, Sweden - III_Palsa_E2_1 | ecosystem: Environmental > Terrestrial > Soil > Palsa > Peat permafrost | place: Sweden...
GCCCGATGACATGAACAGAAAAACGCCTTTATATCTTGATTTGGGCCTGGTGAAGCACATTGCCCGCGTAATGCTTAACGGTAAGGATTTGGGTGTGATATGGACTGCCCCATGGCGTGTTAAATTACCAGAAGGCTTACTGAAAAGTAGCGGCAATACGCTTACAATACAGGTTACCAATGTTTGGGCCAACCGTTTAATTGGCGATGAACAGGAACCCGCCGATTGCGAATGGCTGCCAAGTATGTACCTGTATAACAGCGGTACTTATCTTAAAGAGTTCCCCGATTGGTTTTTGAAAAATGAGCCAAGGCCATCAAAAGGCAGGTATTGCTTTACTACCTGGAACTATTTTACTAAGGATTCGCCGCTTGTGCCTTCGGGTTTAATGGGGCCGGTACGTATACTGGCAGAGGAGTAAGGCTGCTGATTTAATCGTGCTTTTTAGGTGGGTCGAGGTTTATTTTCAGATTTAAACCGCCCGAACCGAAAAGTATATGCTGATCGCCCAGTCCGGTAAGCGGGTACTTTAAAAATGGCTCGATAATAACCTTGGTTTTACCAATATTATAACCCATGCCAAACGACAGGTTTAACATTTTGGCAAAGTAGAAGTTATCGAAGGTACTGTGGGTACTCGATTGTTGCGACTGCTGCGTTGCAGGGTTAACGGGCGTAGTATAGTTATATGTGTAATTATACGTTTCGTTAATAAACGTGCCCGAACTTAAACCCGCTGCAAAATAAGTATTAGCCTTTTCAGGGTCGAACACATATTTTAAATCAACCGGTATATCCAAATCTACCAGGTTAGCATTAAGGTTTCTGGATACAGGCGTAATTTCCGAAAGCTGGTTAGTTTGAGGTACGTAATTGACTGAAGCTGCCGTATTAAAAACCGCAGGCGCATCCACTGCAAGCCCGTTACTATAACTCAATGAATTTTGGGCAATTGCTACACCTGTAGAAATACTCAGGTTATCTGTTAATTTTATATCCGCAGTAAAACCTGCACCGGCATTAAACTGGTTGCTGCTACCCTTAGCATAATTAACATAAGTAGCGGCGTAAACACTAAAGGATACCGTTTTATATTTAATTTTGGGCGCATTGGTGCTTTGCGTGGCACGGTACTTATCATCCTGCTCTAAGTAAGATTCGATGGATTTGGCAGGCTTGTTTTGAGCTACCACGCTTTGCGTACTTTGTTGGGGCTTTGTTGTAGCTGTAACAGTATTTGCTGTTGTATTTTCTATGCTGTTATCATTACCTGCTTTTACCGGTGCAACCTGTCCTTTTTGAGGTTTCACAGCCGCTATTCTAACTACGCTATCACCTGTTTGGCTCGAATTATTGACAGTCGATTTCCCCGAAACTGGCTTTTGTTTTACCGTAACTGCAACTAAAGGCGCAGCGGCAGGAGCAAAGGGCTTAGGAGTTATACCTTTTGCTGATGTTAATGCTGTTACATTACTTGCCGTCACAGTATTTGCCGGGCTTAATTTATTATCAAGTTGATGATGTTTACGAACTGGTTCTACCGGTGCTATCTCCTGTTTGTTTTTAGCAACTACGAGCTGGGCAGTACTTAATTTCGCATTAGCCGGGTTGCTGTTGTTTTTATTGCCTGATGATGGCAACGGAGCAGCATTATTATTGAGTTTGCCCTTTATGACTGCTAAAGCAGTTGGTTTATTTGCCGGATGAAAATTTAACCACAAACCAATACCTAAAACAGCAAGCAACAACGCGGCAATACCTGCAATGCGCCAGTATAAAGGCACAATACGGCGGCTCTCCTCAGGGTATTTCTCCCTCAGCAGCAGCCAGCCTTCTTTAGCAGTGTCGTCTTCGTAATTATCAAACACCTGCCTAATGCGGTCTCTTAAGTCATCATCTAACTGATCGTCGCTCATTATAGTTTGTGTTTAATAACAATTTTCTTAATCTTTCCTTTGCCCGCGCCAGGTAAACCCTTGATGAGCTTGCCGGTATACTCAGCATTTGTGCAATTTCATCATGGCTATAACCGTCTATTTCATATAAATTAAATATGGTAGTTTGGAGGGCGGGCAGCTGGTTTATCAGCTTTAATATATCCTGCGCGTTTAAGCTTTCTATTGTACCGCTGGCATGGTATACCGTCATAGCGCTTTCCAGGTCGGTATTAAGCTGGTGCTTTAGTTCTTTACGGCGCCGGTCAATAGCGGTATTAATTACTACGGTAGCCAGCCAGGCTTTAAAAGGCTTTGTAGGATTATAGTCGCCTATGTTTTTTAATACTTTTATAAAGGCGTCATTTACGGCTTCCAGCGCATCGTCGCGGTTAATGCTATAGCGCAAACCAATACCCATAGCATAGCCATAAAATTGAGTATACAACATTTCCTGGTACTTTAAATTACCTGTTTTACATTGCGCAATGAGTTCATCTTCAGCAATGTGGGCGGGTTTACGCATTAACCTTTTATTGCTAAATATTATTGGGCCTAAACTTATTTTGATGCTATAAATTAAACCCGGCTATTATAATACGATGCTATTTATCTCAACAATAAAATGCCTTATTAATTTTTAACAAAGGTATATTGCAGCGATAGCGTATCGCCGTAAGTAACCCCAATTTTCAGGTTGGTACCATCAAAAGTATAACTGTAAATACCTTCTAAGTGATATTTGGTAAAAGGTGCTGTTTGTGAATAGGTTTTATCAACAAACTGGATATAATAAGCATTAACACCGTAGGAGCCATAACTACCTGCCTGTAAGGTACTGGTATCGCCGGTAACGGCATAACCGGTACTTTGCGACAGGCTAAGGTTAAGATTGGCTTTAGTGGTATCAAGATTGCCTGTGGTTACGTTTCCGCGTATTCTTAAGAACTGGCCTGTATAGGTACCAACCGGTAAAGTAACAGGTACATTATTTTCATCGCTACTTTTACTGCATCCTGTAATTAACGCGGCCAATAAAAGCGGTACTAAGTATATTAATCTTGTTTTCATTTTGTTTGTTATAAAAGGTTATACGATAGGCAGCATTAAAACGCTACACATGAATTAATTTTTTTTAAATCAAAAAGCGGGTTTTTAACTATACAAATATAAAGCAAAATAACAGGCTCTTTTATAATCAGAGCCCGTTACCTGTTTTGTATATCAATTTTTAATAATACTGAGCGTTATTAATAATGCCGGCACTAAGTTTAGACGTACCCGACCCGGCAGCCAATCCGTGCAGCCAAATGGTGTAAACAAAGCCGGTGTTAACGGTTACGCTATCTAAAGTGGCCAATACGGTGTTTGTTCCTGCCTGGCGTACTTCAAAGTTATACATGGTATTGCCTTTAAGGGGTGTAAAGGACGAATAGCCTTTGTAACTTTTGTTTGATACCAATACTGTAGTGCTGTTTGAAGCAAGGTCGACAGCGCCGGCGTCAGGGCTTACATCAACAAACCGGATAGAAGCATTTCCTGCCGACGGGCGGTTTATCGAATCGGTAAGCAAAATAAAATCGGGGTTGGTATACGTATTAGCCAGGAAAAGCGAATAAGCGATATTTGCTTTTAGGGTTATGGTGTCCGATGCTATTTTAGTCATCGTTCCATAATTGTACAAAATTGCATTTCGCTTGCCGGTATATGCATTAAAGTAATCAATATGGTAACCATATTGTAGCGCGCCATGGTTTACCAGGTTATTGTTGAGGTAAAAATCCTCTGCCGGTGCATCCGGCGATGCTTGTGTAACCATTAATAAAGCGGTGGGCACCACTACATAACTGTTGTTGTTGTCTTTCACACATGAAGACATAAAAAGGAATAGTAAACACATCAATCCAATGCTTACTAATCCTGCACATGATGAGTTTTTAAATTTTTTCATAACGTTTGAATATTAATTAACTAATAATTAATAGCATAACGATAATAAACATAAAAATGCTACATCTTGATGAAAAAATAATGAACTTAATTTAAAGCAGATATGATAGCCGTTGCCTTAGCTACATTAAGCGATACCAGGTAATAATAAGCCTGTGTTAGCTGTTTTTCGACCGCGGTATTACCCACGTATTTTTTACGCAGGGTATACCATTTATAAATAAGCTGTAATTCGGTAATGGTATAGCTTACGCCGGTATAAGTTTGTATGGTTTGTAAAAAGCTGAAATTATAATCAAGCGTAGGCTCAATCATGGTGCCTTCGCCGTAATCGTTCCAGGTAATTAGCTGCAGGTATTGCGCGTTGGATGATTTTGCCAGGCTTAAGGTGCTTTGCAGGGTTCCGGTATTATTATAATCAATCAAAAACAGGGTATTGCCCCAGCCGCCGGGCTTATAAAAATCCATAAAGCCGGGATAGGCGCCGGCAAACCAGGTATTGAGGCCGGGCGTACGGTTAGTGTAAAAACTTTGCAGGCTGTTTAAATTGCCCGAATCAACCCAAACAAACTCACCGCTGGCCGAACTGCCGGCATCTGCGTCCGCATAATCCAAAGTTAACAGGCGTGGTTTTGTAGTTAATACCGAAAATGCTTGTTGCCAGTCGTTAGGTGTTTTTAAGCCCTGCGGGCCGAAGCACAGGAGCAAGGGCTGGTTATTTATCTTCACATAACTGCTGCTGCCAAAATAAGCCGATTGAAGGTAGGAAAAATCGCTTTTTGCGGCGGTAATGGTATCGATATTAGCAACCGCTTTATCCTGCGCCAGCGTGGCATCCTCATAGCAAATACTAAACTGCAAGCCGGTTGCTGGTACACGGCTGAATATGGAGTCGGTATTGCGTTTGTTTAGCGGGTAATCGTCAACGTTTTGTACGCCATACCAATCAATCACCACACCATCTATCCCAGAATATTTCATCAGCAGCAAATGGTAATCAATCACATCCCTGTCCGAGCTGGCGTAGGGGCCAATCATAGGATAAAAGTAAGACGCAATTTCCCTGCGCCCGTTTGGCAGGATTACATCAGGGTCTTCATTAGCCATTGTCCAATGCTGTCCCCATTTGCCGGTACCCGAGGTTGCAGGCGTTTCAAACCAGGGCAAATAATGCACGTATACCTTTTGGGTATTGGTTTTGGTTACCGCTTTAGGCGCAATTATGGTGGTGTCAACAACGGTAACAGTAGTATCCGGTTTTTTAACCACCACATTTCCCGAACCACCCGATGAATTGCTTTTTGAACATCCCGCAAATAAAATCAAAGCGACAAGGAACGTTCCCGATTTATAAATCTTTAATCTGCTTTTTACACTAATCATCATTTTGTACTTATTTGTAATTTTTTAATCCTTTGGTTTCGGTACCGGCAGGTTTAATGCTGATTGCCGCGCCACCACCCGGTGCCAGTTTTAATTTAAGCATAGTATCTGCACTAACCAGGTACGAGGTGATTTTGTAAGCCTCGGGGTTTGCTTTCCAATCGGCATCATCGGCATCAGTGTAAATGGTGGCAACGTATTTTTTCCCTTTATCTAAAAAGCTTAATGGGAACTGTGTGTTGCGGCCATTGGCATTGGTTATGGCTCCAATATACCAATTTTCGGTACCTTTTTCTTTTCTCGCGGTGGTAATATACTCGCCGGGCTCGGCTTCTATTACTTTGGTATCATCCCAATCAACACCAACATCCTTAATAAACTGGAAGGCATCCATGTATTTTTCGTAATTCTCCGGCAAATCAGCCGCCATTTGCAGCGGACTATACAACACCACGTACAAAGCCAGTTGTTTTACAAGCGTAGTGTGTAGTTGCCTGTTTGGATCAGGAGTATAGTTTTTTATTTGGAGGATGCCGGGTGTGAAATCCATCGGCCCACCCATAAAGCGGGTAAAAGGCATAATGGTTTCGTGGTTAGGCATATCGCCGTGGCCAAAGGCATTGTACTCGTTACCACGACCAGCTTCGCAAGCCATCCAGTTGGGGTAGGTGCGCTGCAGGCCGGTTGGCCTAACGGGTTCGTGCTCATCAACCATAATATGATAACTCGCTGCTTTTTCGGCAACGCGCACATAATGATTTACCATCCACTCGCCATCGTGGTGCTCGCCACGAGGTATTATTTTGCCTACGTAACCGGTTTTTACAGCTACATAACCATATTTATTCATAAAACGGAATGAAGTATCCATCTGCCGCTCAAAATCCGTTGCCGAACCTGATGTTTCGTTGTGCATAATCATTTTTACGCCTTTTGAAGCAGCATATTTTGTAATGGCATCCACATCAAAATCGGGGTAGGGGGTTACAAAACTGAATACATTTTCCTTCCAGTTGCCAAACCAATCTTCCCAGCCGTAATTCCAACCCTCAACTAAAACACCCTGTATGCCGTTTTTAGCGGCAAAATCAATATAACGCTCCACATTGGCCGTGTTTGCACCGTGTGTTTTATTGGGGATGAGCTTGCCATCGGCACCCAGTGTATCGGTGCGGTCCGAGTAGTTCCATGTGGCTTTGCCGGTTTGCATTTCCCACCAAACGCCTACAAATTTCATAGGTTTTATCCATGATGTATTGGTGATTTTTGAGGGATCGTTAAGGTTTAAAATCATTTTTGATTCCAGTATGTCAGTAGCCTTATTGCTTACAATAATGGTGCGCCACGGTGTATGGCAAGGCGCGTGCATATAGGCCTTATTGCCATAAGCATCGGGCACCAGGTTTACCGAAAGTTTGTAAGTAGCGGTATCAACATGCAATTGCATGGATGTATAATTTACCAGCGCGGCCTCATGTATATTGATGTATAAACCCTCGGGAGTTTTCATCATCAGCGGGGTTTGTATGGCATATTTATCTGGTACATCCTTAACTGCAATATCATCAGAACCTGCAACCATTTTTTGGTTATTTATTTCGCTGATTTTTGATACAGTGTAGGGGTATTCGTTACTGTCATAATCGCCGGGTATCCAAAAGGTTTTATTATCGCCTGCCAGTGCAAATTCAGTCGTTTCATCCGACACAATAAAATATTTAAGGTTTGTCTGCTGCGGAAATTCGTACCTGAAGCCTACACCATCGGCAAATACCCTGAAAATAATATCCAGCAACCTTTTAGTGCTTGTTTGTTTTAGGTGTATGGTTACCTGCTCATAATGGTTACGTATACTGCTAACTTCGCCCCAAACCGGCTTCCATGTTTCATCAACGGCTTTTCTTTCAGTTCCTATAAGTGAAAAACCATTATCAAGGTTGGTATCGTTTAATAATTTGATACCCATGCGTGAGGGTTTTATAATAGGCTTTTGATCGTAAAACACTTCGTAGCCGGGTTTTCCCCCTGCATCGAGCGTGAAATCGAATTTAACCTTATCCATGCTTGCAGAAATAGGGGTATTGCCCTGCGCTATTACATGGTTAAATATGAACAAGCCTAACAGGCCGATATAAATTTTTTTCATGTTGATGTTTGTCGCTTTGTAAAAGCATACCTGCGCTAACCAGCGCTAATATTTATTTATAATATTTTGAAAAAGCAGGGTTATACTCGTGCGAATACCCTGGTTTAAATCCCGGGAACAGTCCCTTGTAAAAATTATTAAACTCGCTGCTGAAAGTGTACGTTATCCTGTCGGTACGATAGGGGTGATTGGTAATACCCTCCGGCGTTACAAATTTTAATATCTGCCTGCCGTTCCTGCTTACCGATACATGTACTGCCCCGGCTTTTAGCGGGAATTTTGTTGAAGTGAAACCTGCATTTACTGCAACCGATTTTCCATTTACATTTAATATCGCCCTGCTTTTTAGTAGGGTGACTGCCTCTATCGAATCTTCGGTTACAGGGTTTATAGTTTCTTTTTGGAAGGCCATTACCGGTATATCATAGGCATAAGGCTTAATATCGTGACTGTATTTTTTGAAAAATACAATGGCTACATCCCTGCCTGCATAGGGTGATGGAACGTGTTTCCACTTGCTTTTATAATAGTTTAGTAATATCGAAAAACCCTCATTGTGGTTTATTTCCGGTGCCAGGTGGTGCCCTTCGGGATAATCGTTCCAGGTAATTATGTTGATGATAGGTGCATCTTGTTTAATGCCAAACTCAAGCAGTTTCCTGAAATTGTAGGATAAGCCCGTGGTAATATATTTACGTTCAACGCCGGGCATGCCTGCACTAACCGCGTCGTTTACATTGCGGTACATATCCCAGGTGCCTTTTTTAAGTAGTTTTGAGGTATAAAAATCGCAAAAGGTTGAGCCGGTAAAAGTGCGGTGGCGCAGTTTACATTCGGCGGCAACCATATTGCCGATATAGTCGCTGCTGTAGGGCAGTGTCCATATCCATGTTGCGGGAAAATAATCTAAAAAACCGTCCAGCTTTTCCTTGCTTATTTCGGTGTTGATGGTAAAAACGCAGGCAAATTTTTCGTGTACGTCATCGGCCAGGTGTTTGTAAGCTCTTGCAATATAAAACTGGTCGGGCAAGTCTTGTTTATCGGCAGGTATATCAGCCAGGCCTTCGCCAAGCCATTGGTATACAATAAGCCTGCCATCGGGCGTGCGCAGCCAATGGGAATTGTTATGCCCCACTTCATTCATAATACCGTTTATCCTGCCGGCAAACTCTGCAACTTTTAACGCCTCGGTGCTGCCGTTGGGGTGCGATATGCAAAATGTAAATTTAAAGTTGATATGTTTTTTATCGGCTACCCTAAAATATGCTTTTATAATATCATCCCAGCCGGTATTGCTCAAAGTGTAATAAAACTGGAAACCATCAATGCCCGAGCGTATTGCCGCGCGCATCTCAAATTCAACAGCTTCATCCAAATCAGCTTTTGATAGCAGGGTATCTTCCATTGGTTTAACCTGCGTTAAGCCGCCTAAACTTGACGATACATTTTGACTGCCGGTAGAGTAATAAGCAGGGTTGCAGCTATCCTCAAATTCATGGCCTTTAAACCTGATAATATTGGTCATGCAATGTGCTATAACCAGCTTTTGGTTAGTTAAAGGCAGGCTATATTCGGGCAGATTTTTTAATGAATCCTGCGCGAAAACCGTTTGGTAAGCCAGTAATACAACTGTCGCGACAAACAGGCAACGCCATTTATTTATGATGGATGATAAAGGCATATTAAAAGATAATTTTTGTTCTTGCTGTAAAATTATTAGCGTATTTATTTAATGGCAGTATAATATCCACCCATCCTTTGTAAAGGATAATTAAAGCTGATTTGTACTGATTAAAATGTTACGGGAGTGGTAATAGAAAGTGCAAAGCCCTTTTACAGGCTTTACACTTAAACCAATTAACTATTTAATATAACCTGAACTTTGTTTGATTTTGGCATTACTGTTAATTTCGCTTTGTGGAATTGGCCATACGTATGATTTAGTATCATCCCATGCAATAGGGCCATTAAGGTTAACAGCTGTACCATAGTAAGTAGCTTCAGATTTACCTATACCCCAGCGGCATACGTCAAACCACCACGATCCTTCGTTAAACAATTCGGCCCAGCGCTCATAGTAAAGCGGGTTGTTACCTAAAACCGGATCGCCAATGGCAACGGTCGCGCTCGAAGTTGAGGTATAATCATTAGGCGCAGGTGTATTGATATCAAGCCCATATGCCCTGCGGTGTACCTTATTTAAATACTCAAGCCCGGTTGTTGCATCGCCGCTTTGGATAGCTGCTTCGGCATATAGTAAGTAAACATCTGCCAAACGCAGGATATAATAATCCCATGCATCAGCAGTATTTCCCGAACCTGATGGGTTACCAACACCAGTGCCTTCATTGTAGGTTATTGGCGAGTATTTTCTTACAGCCCAGCCATATATGTTTGGATTTCCGGCAAACTGGCCGGGTATAGCTACCTTGCCCCATGTTTTGCCATCAATCTGAACTGAATCTACATAAGGCTGTAAAGCATTTACATATAAACGCGGATCGGCAGTTTTGTTGGTACGAACAGCCAATGCCTGTGACATATAGGTAGGGTCCATAATCTGTTGAGGATTATAGAATGTAGGCCCTACTGATGGTTCGTATTTAGGATTGGCTACCAAATTAAAGGCGCTGCCTATTGAATAACCAAAGCGTACTACGTTTTTATCATGAAAAAACTCGTTGCCATAACCCAAAGGTTGTGTTTCGTTTTCTGTTCCGTCAAACGGGGTACCATTGGAGTTATAACCACCAAAGGTAAATGGCGACCAAATAAGGCCGTTAATAGCAGCTGAGTTGGCAGCGCCGCTATACACGCCATAACCACCATTTGCATTAGCATCAATATATAACTCGAATAATGATTCGGAGTTAAATTTATTCTGGCCGTTAAATGCATTAGCGTAGGTGGCAAAAGGCATTAGCGTTTTACCACTGTTTGTTATTACATCAAGCAAGGCGGTTTTTGCATCAGCCCAATCCTGGGTGTATACATAAGCTTTTCCTAATAAGCCTTCGGCAGTCCATTCGGTTACACGGGCTTCATCAGTTGCAGGCCAAACCTGTCCTTTTAAAAGGCCTTGTGCCGTTTTAAAATCGCCGATAATAAATGCCCAAGTATCTTTTACCGACGAGCGTGCTACCTGTGTACTGGCCAAATCAGTTGGCAAACCATCATAAATAGGTACACCTTGTGCAGCGCCGTTTGTACCACCTGCGCCCATGTATTTTTCTCCAAAAAGGCATTCCAGTTCCATGTAATACCAGCCGCGCAGGCAGTATGCCTGGCCTGTTATCAGGTTTACGGTTTGTTTATCGGCCGCGCTTGCATTTGGGTTAAGCACCAGGAATTGGTTTGCAGCATAAAGCGTAACATTACAATCCTTTACACCAACATACAATGCCGACCATGCCGCACCTACATAAGTATTGCCTATACTAAGGTTGGTATTTGCCATTTCGTTCCATGCCGGGTCGCCGTTATACAGCGAGTTTATGGTGTGCATGGAGTTTGATAATGCTTTTGGCAAAAACCAAAAGCCAAATAACCCAGGGTCGCGAAGGTTGGCATAAGCCGATACCAATACGGTTTGCAGATCGGACACTGTTTTTGGATATGTACTCGTGCTGAACGAGTTGGTAGGACCGACATTTATCGGGTCCTTTTTACAACCGGCTACTAACATAACCGCCAGTACTGTTATATATATTTTCTTTAACATTTCGATAGTTTTTAAAAGTGATTATTAAAAAGTAACATCAACACCTGCAGTATAAATTTTTACCTGCGGATAATCAGTAACCGCGTCAATACCCTGCGTGGTAACTGTTCCGTAGCCTGTTGGCGTGTAAGCACTGCCTAATTCGGGATCTAACCCGGTGTATTTTGTAATGGTGAATACGTTATTGGCCATTACAAATACCCTTAAGCTTTTAATGCTTAAACGCTGTAATAAATCGCCCTTAAATGTGTAGCCTAACTGAAGGTTTTTCAGCTTTAAATAACTTCCATTTTCAACAAAATAGCTGTTAACCGATGAGAAGTTGGTGTTAGGGTCAAGCGCCTGGCTGCCGTTTGATGCAGTGCCTAATAAACGTGGCTGATCGGTAAGGCCGTTTGAACCCAGGAATGAATCGCCAAATACCTTGGTGGTAGTATTACCATCCTGGAAAAGTGACTCTTCATAAGCTTTTACACCGTTATATAATTGAACCCCCTGTACGCCATTAAATAGCATGGCTAAATCAAAACCCTGGTAGTTTAAGTGTATGTTAATACCGTAAACAAATTTAGGGTTAGGGTTGCCTATTACTTCCTTATCGTTTTGGTCAATAGTTCCGCTATGGTCAAGGTCGGCAAACTGTAAGTCGCCTGCTTGTGCTACGTTTCCATTAACTTTTTGGCCGGCTGCTTCTGCATCAGTTTTAAATATGCCTATTACCTTGTAGCCATAGAACGAGCCAAACGGAAGGCCTGATTTAGTTTCGGTAATGGTTTGGTTTGATGAGATATTGTATGCAGGGTCGCCATTGTTGTAGTAGTTATACCCGTCATAAAATACGCCGGTAGCTGTACCGCTTAGGTTGGTAACCTTGTTTTGGTTAAAGCCGCCGTTAATGCTAACGTCATAACCAAGTTTACCCGCATTGTTGTGGTACCCCACCGAAAAATCAAACCCAGTGTTATTTACGGCACCCACGTTAGCAATGTAAGGCGCTGTAAAGCCCGAGCTTGTTGGTAACGGTAAAGGGTACAGCATGTCTTTGGTATTTTTGTTGTACCACTCAACGGTGAAGTCTAAGTGACCGTTTAATGCCTGGCCATCTAAGCCGATGTTGGTTTCGTCAACAGTTTCCCAGTGTACATTAGGGTTAGCCAGTTTGGTAAGCGTATTTGCCACCTGGAAAGGCTGGCCGGTACCAAAACCCTGCGCGCCGCCCGATACACCGCTGCTTAGCTGGTTTTGTGAATAGTTGGCATCATAGCTATAAGGCACAATATTGCTGTTACCTAATGAACCATAACTGCCGCGCAGTTTTAACGAATTAATTACGTTTGTTAAAGGTTTAAAAAACTCTTCATCGCTAATATTCCAACCTGCTGATGCACCCGGGAATACACCTCTTACTTTATTAGGACCAAACTCGGTAAAGTTGGCATCCTGCCTGATGGAGGCCGATAAGAAATAACGCTCGTTAAAGTTATAGTTTACCCTCGCAAATTCTGATTTGATAAGGTTGTTGGGGTCATAAGTACCGGTAAGCGCTAACTCGCCTGCCGATGCCGATGACGGTACATAAGTATAACCATCCAACGCAACTGAACCCATGCTGCTGTATATGTTATCGCTTGAGCCGTTTATCTGCTCAAAACCCGCTAAAGCGCTTATGTTATGCTTGCCAAAGCTTTGGTTATAGCTTAATACATAGTTGCTTAATAACTGGTTGTATTCAACATAATTTTTGTAAAGCGTATTATTTGCCAGTGCTACAGCGCCAAAGCTGTATGAATCCTGGAAATAATCACGCGTATAAACGTTGTAAGTATATCCAAATGTGCTGCGGAAATCCAAATGGAAAGGCAGCTTTATATCAGCATAAACATTTGCCTGTACGTTATTGGTATAATCCTGCGCGGTTGCTGTATTTACCGCGCCATAAGGGTTAGGCCCCTGGAAGGTTATACTGTATCCCTTAGGGTCGCTGCCATAGCTGCCATCCGGGTTATATATTGGGATAATAGGCTGCGTTCTGAACGGCGCGTTATGCAAATCAACCAAAATAGGGTCGGTTTTGCGTTGCGACAGGTCAATCTGTTCGCCTATGGTGATAAATTTGCTTAATTTATAATCAGCATTGGCACGTAAACCTGCAATGTCCGAGGTGTTTTTAATAAAAGAGCCTCTCTGGTTATTATCATAGGCCGAGAACAGGTAGCTTACCTTGTCTGATGCGCCGGTAACCGATAAATTCACATTTTCTTCAAGCGCGTTACGGTATAATACTTTTTCCCAGTTTACATCAGGTAAAGTATCGGTTTGGGTTTTGCCCGAAAAAAAGCTTGGGTTAACCAAATCTTGTAATTGTACAAACTGGGCCGTGTTAAGCAGGTTATCAACCAATTTAGGTTTTGTTACGCCATATCTTGCAGTAAAGCTTATTACAGGTGCTTCGCCAACCTTACCTCTTTTAGTGGTAATTAACAATACGCCGCCTGCCGCTGCCGAACCGTATATGGATGCCGCTGCCGCATCTTTTAAAACATCAATGCTGGCTATATCCTGCACGTTAAGGTTTGATATATCATTTACCCTAACACCATCAATAATATACAATGGCGCCGGTTGGTTTAATGATTCAAGCCCGCGTATGGTAATAGTTGCAACCGTACCCGGCTGGCCCGAGCTTTCAACAACATTTACACCGCCAATGCGCCCCTGCAAAGCAGAGATAGGGTCGTTGATAGGCTGATCTTTAAATACATCGCCTTTTACTGATGCAATTGAACCTGTTACATCTTTTCGCTTTTGTGTGCCGTAACCAACTACCACAACCTCGTTAAGCTGCTGGTTTTGATCCACCAGTTTTACGTTTATGGTACTTTGGTCGCCGACTGTTATGGCTTGTTTGTCGTAACCAACCATTGAGAATACCAAAATATCAGCCCTGTTTTTAACGCTGATAGAATAGTAACCGTTAATGTCGGAATTTACGCCCTTAGTAGTTCCCTGTATGGTAATGGTTACACCGGGAAGGGCTTGTCCTTGGCTGTCGGTAATTTTACCGCTAACTGATACGGTTTGCGCGAACGACAAAGTTGATACCAGTAAAAATAAAGGACAAAAAAATAATTTTAGTAATTGTTTTTTGTACATAATGAATTGATTTTAGGATTTAAATTGGTAATTGATATGATACGTTTGGTTAGTAAATTCATTAAAGGCTTTTAGCCCGATAGCAAGGCGGCAACTATATGCCGTTTATATTTACCGCAATTATTATACAACATAAGCCGTATAAAAGCATGCGTAAATAATTGATAATGTTTTAGGTACATTTTCATTTTTTTACAATAAGAATTAAAAAAGAAACTCGGTTTATAAGTGCTTAATCATCGCGTTATATTTTGCCCGATAATTAGCATACTCAAAGAGAGGGTATAAATAATACGAAGACAAATTTCAAAATCAAAATATAAATAAGATGGATTTATTTTTGATGTCAACTAATTGAAATTCAATTACTTATTTAAGTTTATAACTTATCGAAATATAAACCCTATATAAACTAATATTTTAAATAATAAATGTTTATATAGCTTTTATGGCCATAATTGCGTTCTCAAATTCGTCATTATGGATGATAGATTTGCTTTTGATACGCGCTTTATAATTGTAAATGGTATTTACTGAGTATTCCAGGATGTGCGAAATTTTTTCGGTATCGCTAATACCCAACCTTACCAGGGCAAATATCCTCAGGTCGGTATTTAAAAGCTGGTTGGGCAACAGCTTTACATGGTTCTCTTCGGTAAATAAGGAGTTATAGGCAGTAACAAAGTTGGGGAATATTTTAAGGAAGGCTTTATCAAAGTTAATAAACAGCTCTTCGCGCTCTTTGGTAAGGTTAATATTGTTTACCAATATGCGTATATCGTCAAAACGTTTGGTAGTCAATTTATTATCAACCGAGCGTTTAAACTTATCCAGTTTATTAATGTATTCTGATATCAGGTTAAAATAATAGCCTATATATTCTTCTTTTATCGTATTGGCCTCGTTTAGCTCGATGATACTTTTTTCGAGGTTGTGATTAGTTTCTAAAATTATTTTATCGGCAATTCTCAATTTTCGCAACTGCTTATAAATAATAACCGCGAACACAATTACTATGCACACCAAAATGGTTAATAATGATGCGTAAAAAAACAGGGCGCGTTTTTGTTCTTCCTCGTTGTTAATCCTGTCGCTGGCTATAACGGGTAAAATGGCGCTAACCTGTAATTTACGCTGCCTGGCACCGTAATATATGGCATCGTCCATGGCCTGTTTAATATATACATAGGCGTTTTTTACGTCGCCGTTTTTATATAGCAGTTGCGCCAGGTTAGTCATAGCGGCAGCCTCTTTTGTTGCCGAACGCGCATCCGCCATGGATGCGGTTATTAATAAATTAATCGCGCTATCGGGTTCATGTTTGCGTATATAAATATCGCTTAGGGTTGATGCGGTAATAGCAAACTGATGATCGGTTAATTTATATTGGTTCATCAGCTTTTTAAAATTGGTTACAGCACCTGCGGTATTCCCCGTTTTAAGCAGCCACAAGCCTCCGTAATATAAATACTCGAACGATGATGGCGAACTTAAGGCCATTGCCGAGTCGATATATTTGGTGGCGGCATTATTGTAAATGGGTGTGTAAAAATTATCCTTATCAAAATCCGAGAGGTCGTAATAAGTTCGGGCGGTTAAAAAGTAGTATTCCTTTTTTGCATCGTTATTAAGCACTTTAACATTAACCGTGTTTAACGAGTCGAACGCTTCTTTAAACATTCCCGACGATAGCAAAATAAAACCAAGCTTAATTTTACTGTAAGCTATTTTTTCGGGGTCTTTTAGCAGATGGCCTGTTAGCTGCAACTTTTGTACATAGTCAAATGCCTTATCGTAGTTAAATGATTTATACTCGTCGTACAGGCTTAGGTAAATGTTGTATTTGGCATTAAGGTTGGCATTAGGGGCATCATCAAGGCTTTTTTCAAGCTTTTCAATCCGTTCAACCTTTACCTCGTCGTAGCTTTTTTTATTAGCTAATACATCATTTAATTTATATAAAAGGGAATCGTAGCTGTTACTTGCAAACGCTGTATGAAACAATAAAATTAGGGGAACAATGAGTAAAACTCGTTTCATAGTATATAAAGCGTAAAAATTAAATGTTTTACTATAAGCTAAAATTGGTTAACAAGCAGCTATCTGGTTTATTTAACAGCTATTGGGTTTCTGTTTTAAAATTATAAAAAATATTCAATCTAATTTTACAATTCTTTTTGATTGCCGATTAATCTTTTCGCTCTTTAAGCAAATAAACCGTTCTACAGGCTTATAAAAAGGTTCGGATAAAATACCCTAATTTTACCCCGATGTTAGATATTCTTTTTCGCGATGACCATCTTATCGCCATAAATAAGCCCCATGGTTTGCTGGTACACCGCTCGCCCATAGCTGCCGATGTGGAGGAATTTGCCTTGCAACTGTTAAAAAGCCAAATAGGGCAGTGGGTGAATCCGGTACACCGGCTGGATAGAAAAACCGGAGGCGTATTATTATTTGCGCTGGATAAGAATACCGAAAAAGCCATGCAGCTACAGTTTACCGAAAATAAGGTAAACAAAGAGTACCTGGCCATAGTGCGCGGCCATACGCCGGATGAAGAAGATATTGATTACGCGCTAAGGAAGGAAAATGGCATGATGCAGGAGGCATTTACCAACTACATTACTTTAAACCGTGCCGAATTGGATGTACCTTTTGGCGGGCATGCCACCTCACGTTATTCGTTTATTAAGGCAAGGCCTGCAACAGGGCGCATGCACCAAATACGCAAACACATGAGCCATGTATTTCACCCCATTATTGGCGACCGTACGCATGGCTGCAATAAGCAAAATAAATTGTTTAAAGAAACCTGGCAAATGAACACCATGCTGCTGCATGCCTCAAAGCTTAGCTTTACCCATCCTGTAACGCAAAATGTCATAACAATCGAGGCACCTGTACAGGCTGAATTTACGCGTGTTATGGGTTTAATGGGCTGGTGAAATTAATAATGAGGAAACAAATATGGTTCAACATTGTAGTGTTTTAAATCAGCAAAATGATAAAGCCGGTAAAATATAGCCTCTATTCAGATGGGAATACCCGTAGTATAACCATTACACCGGTAACCAAAACCATTGCCGGCGTAAAGCATGCCACGGGTGTATTCCAGCTAAGCGAGGCGGGTAGTGATATTGGGGATATTGTTTTTGACGACAATATGCACCAGTGGGAATATACCGCCATGGGCAACTTAACACATCCTGAAGCTGAAGAAATTGCCGGTTACATCCGTAATTATAATGACGGCGCAAGTGCTAAGTAAAATCTATATTTTATCGTTCTGTTTCTTATAAATAATTACTGTATTATATTTACTCCGCATAAATACAATTAATACCTATGGACGAAATAGAAAACTATTCCGAATCGATACACGAACAAAGCAATGAACACGCCCACCATATTTTACATGAAGGCGGGGGTGAGAAAGATAAATGGATAATGTTTGTAGCGCTGTCTACCGCTATAATAGCCGTAATGGCTGCTGTTTGCGGGCTTTTAGCAGGCGACCACTCCGACGATGCTATGCTCGATCAGATGCGGGCATCAGACCAATGGTCACTTTACCAGGCCAAGGGCATAAAATCGGATATATTAAAATCGTCTGATAATTTGCTTTTTGCCATGGCTAAACCAGCAGACACCGCGGACGTAAATAAGATACAAAAGTACAAGCAAGATCAAAAGGAAACGATGGCAAAGGCTAAGGGATTTGAAAACGATTCGAGCACACACCTGGAAAAGCACGATAAACTTGCCCGCGGGGTTACATTTTTCCAGATTGCTATAGCCATAGGTGCCATATCCATTATTACTAAACGAAAACCGTTGTGGGTTGCCAGTTTGGGCTTCGCATCCATAGGCATCATATTTTTTGTAGCCGGGTTGTTTTTCTGACGGGTACATAGTTGAACCAAAAAAGCATTTGAAAAAGATTGTATTTAACGGAACGTTATTAACCGCATTAGCAATGGGTTTAAGCTCATTTGCCCAATCTGTAAAAAAAGATACAACCATCAGGTTAGTTACCCTCGATCCGGGACATTTTCATGCCGCGCTGGTGCAAAAGTCGATGTACAGCGGCATCGACCCGGTGGTTTATGTATACGCGCCAAAAGGTACTGACGTGCAATCGCACCTGAAATTGATAGATTCCTATAATACCCGTGCAGATAACCCTACACATTGGAAGGAAGAAGTTTATTTGGGCGATGATTATTTGGATAAGATGCTGGCCGAAAAGAAGGGCAATGTAGTAGTAATGGCTGGTAATAATCGCCGGAAAACGGAGTATATCAAAAAATCAATTGATGCAGGTTTTAGTGTTTTGGGCGATAAACCCATGGCTATCGATCACAAAAACTTTGAACTATTAAAAACTGCCTTTGCAACCGCGGCACGCAAGAAATTGGTTTTGTATGATATCATGACTGAGCGTTACGAAATAACCAACGCCCTGCAGCGCGAATTTGCCATGCTGCCACAAGTTTTTGGCAGGCAGGAAAAAGGTACGCCGGCAAACCCCGGTATCGAGATGGAAAGCGTGCATTATTTTTATAAATATGTATCAGGCAGTGTACTAACCCGCCCGGCATGGGCCTTTGATGTAACACAGCAAGGCGAAGGTTTACAGGATGTAGGTGTGCATTTAGTCGACCTTACCCAGTGGGAATGTTTCCCCGGCAGGGTTATTAATTATAAAAAGGATATTCAGTTTAATAGCGTCAAACACTGGGCTTCGGATATTACGCTTGGCCAGTTTAATACCGTTACAAAATTGAGCGGCTTCCCGGATTTTCTTAAAAACAATGTGGTTAATGATACTTTGCTTAAAGTGTATTGCAATGGGCAGGTAAACTACAAACTATTTGGTGTAAACGTTAAGCTAACCGCCAAGTGGGCGTATAAGGCCGTTGCCGGGGGCGATAGTCAGTATTCTGTATTGCGCGGTACAAAGGCTAAACTGGTGATATTACAGGGCGCTGAACAAAACTACACGCCAGTATTATATATCGAACCCAATAATCCTAACGATGCCGCTTATGATGCGCAAGTGCAACAGCAACTCAAACTAATACAAGCCAAATACCCCGGAGTTACGCTGCAAAAGCAAGGCAACAGGTGGATGGTAGTTATCCCCGCGAAATATAACGATGGGCACGAAGCGCATTTTGCGCGTGTTACCAATAAATTTTTGGAGTACCTTGAAAAAGGTGATATGCCCAAATGGGAGGTGCCCAACATGATTGCCAAATATTACACCACCACTACGGCGCTTAGCATGGCCAAAGGCAATAAGTAAGCCGCGTAAATTACTATTCGTATCTTTGCGGGCAATGATAAAAAACGCGCTCGAAAACCTGAAGATTACTGAACTAAACCAAATGCAGCATGCTGCCATAAACGCCGATAAAAAGCGCGATATTATACTGCTTGCCCCAACAGGTTCGGGTAAAACGCTGGCATTTTTGCTGCCCTTATTAAGCTCATTAAACCCGGAAATTAATTTGGTGCAGGCGCTTATTTTAGTGCCCTCGCGTGAGCTGGCATTGCAAATTGAGCAAGTGTTTAAGGGTATGGGCACGGGATTTAAAGTAAATTGCTGTTATGGCGGCCACTCCACAAAAATCGAGAACAATAATCTGTCGCAGCCACCCGCAGTATTAATTGGTACACCGGGCCGTATTGCCCATCATTTGCGCCGGGAGGCTTTCAGTACAGAAAAGATAAGCACTTTAATATTGGATGAGTTTGACAAGGCTTTAGAATTCGGTTTCCAGGAGGATATGTCGTATATCATTAAACAGTTGCCCGCGGTTAAGAAACGGGTGCTTACCTCAGCTACCCAGATGAATGAAATACCGGCATTTACACGTGTAAATAACCCGCTGGAGCTTAATTTTCTCGACAATAAAACCAATACGCCCGACTTAAAATTGAAAGTTGTTGTTGCCGAAGCTGCCGACCGGCTGGATGCTTTGTTTGCCCTTATATGTAAAATTGGCAATAAAGCCACACTGGTATTTTGCAACCACCGCGACGCGGTAGAGCGTATCAGCGAATTACTGTGGAATATGGGTTTGCCGCACGATATTTTTCACGGCGGTATGGAGCAGGAAGACCGTGAACGGGCGGTGTTAAAATTCAGGAATGGCAGCCATCGGTTGCTAATTACTACGGATTTGGCATCACGGGGGCTGGATATCCCGGAAATTGAAAATGTGATACACTACCAGTTGCCGCATAATGAAGAGGCCTTTATCCACCGCAACGGCCGTACGGCACGTATGCATGCAAAGGGCACAGCTTATTTAATTTTAGCGGCAGATGAAAGCCTGCCATATATTAAACAAAAGCCGGAAATTGAAACGTTACCATCAAAAAATGTTATTCCGCCGCCGTCTATATGGTCAACTTTGTACATAGCTGCCGGCAAAAAAGATAAAATAAATAAGGTGGATATTGTAGGTTTGCTGCTGCAAAAAGGTAAATTAGATAAGGAAGATTTAGGTTTGATAGAGGTGTTGGACCACTCATCCTACGCTGCTGTAAAAAGCAATCGTATTATGCAGGTTGCAAACCTGGTGAAAGCCGAGAAGATAAAAAATAAGAAGGTTAAAATTGAAGTATCAAGATAGTTGAACCAATAAACAGCTAAGAAAATGAGTAATAATGATATAATGAAAAAGCTGCGGGTAGCCATGAAGTTTACCGACGATGATATTATCGAAGTATTAAACCTCGCCAATTTCAGGATTACCAAAACGGAGTTGGGTGCCATATTCCGCAAAGAAGACCACCCAAACTTTAAACCCTGCGGCGACCAGATACTGCGTAACTTTTTAAACGGGCTTATTATTTATAAACGCGGACCGAAAGAGAGTTAGTGGCTGTGCGTTTCGTCCTGCACAACTTTCATTTGGCCGTCTTTTATCATTTTTTGCTGCAAAGGCGAAAATGATTCGCGCCCGCCAAAATCCTGTACCCAGTAGTGGTGGTCTTCGGCCACGCCAACTTCTTTAAAACCGCGGTTCATCAGGTTTTTGCAATGGCCTTCGCTTTTAATCCATCCGTCCATTACCTCGTCAATACTTTGCTGGCCGTAGGCAATATTCTCGCCTATAATAAAACTCTTATAGCCGTTAAAATAATACCCGGCTTTAACAATCCTATCTTCCATAGTACGGCCATCCTTGCTGGTATGGCTAAAGTAACGGTTGTTAGACATGTCCCAGGCATGCCCCTGTGCCGATTTTTCCAGGTTATCGTTCCAAACCAATGGCGGTACAGGCGGCATATAAGTAGTGCCGCAGGTGCAACCCGCAGCCCTCACCGCGTTAATGCGATTTAAAAATGTGCGTTTAAAATCTTGCCCGTTGTTGCTGTTGTACTGGCTGTACGCTTTTAATCCCCCAAATGCAATTGCTATAAATAAGCCTGCTAATACTAATCTCTTCATATCTAATACTCTGACGGTTAATATCGCTTTTGGTTTAACAGGGTTGAGATTATTCGCGCTTATCCGGATGCCTGATATTTGAGCGCCATTTGCCCTGCCTTTTGCGTTTGTAAAAGAATATCGCCAGGGCCATTAGTAAAATTACACCAATAAGTACTAAAGCAAGGCGAGTCTTTTGAAGTAATCGCTGTTGTAAATCCGCTTGCTGCTGGTTAAGTACGGTTTTTTTTTAAGCTGCAGGGAGTCTGCCGCGTTGATTTTTGCCATTAGTTGCCTTTGTTCATCCCTGCTGATGCTATCTTCAATTTCGTTATGCCTTCTTAAAGCAATGGCTTCCTTCTTGTAATTTTTCATACGGGCATACAACATGGCAAAATTTTGCTCCACTGCCGATTGGGTATGCGGATAATGATTGGCAACCGATAATGATAGTGCCTCGTTTAAATCGCCCATGGCCAAATCATAGTCTTTTATCTGTCCCTTTATACTTGCCAGCACCAATAAGGATGATATGATATTAGGCACATCATTTTTAGCACGCGATAGGGAGTTTGATTGCAGGATGAACCATTTTGCCTGGCTGTATTTCTTTTCGGCCTGGTAAACGGTTGCAAGCGTATTAAAGCTAATGCGCAGGCCGGTGGTATCGTCGTACCTGGAGTAATAATGCAGAGCCTCTAAAGTATTTTTAATGGTTGCATCCTGTAAATGTAGTTTTTGTTTTGAGTTTGATACTGAATCGTACTGGCGTAAGTATTGTGCCGCAATCTGGGTATATATTGGGCCCTTTAATGAATCGGTTGTAATAGTTAACTGTTGCCTCAAGCTATCTGCGGTAATAGGCGCGGCAGTTAGTTTGGTTATTCCTAACAGTAAAATGGCTGAAAAAGTAATAAGTAACTTCATAAACGGGTATTATGCAAATACTATATTCAAATAGTATGCCCGTTTTAGTTTTAGCGGCCTAATAATTTTCAACAGTAATTATTGAATAAAATATAGCCGTTTTAACGAAACAGAATGTAATATAAATTAAACAGCGTTATTGATTTGAAGCCGACTGACAGCCGATAGGGTATGGTAATTAGTACAGTTATGGAATAAATTGCCTACTTAATAATAAGTTCGTACTTGTCTATCAGTTTTTTCAGGAAAGCTACGCGGGTTACCAGCAAGTTGAAAATAAAGATACCGATGCTTGCACATATAATACCGGCAATAACATCCAAAACATAATGATGGCTTGCATACACTGCGGTAAACCAAATACCCATTACCACCAGGGCAAACAAGCCGTTAATTATTCCTAACCGGTTTTTAATGCCGTAATACAAAACAATTACAGGGTAGGCCGAGTGCAGCGAAGGCATAGCCGCAAACACGTTTGAGCCCTTTGCATATATCGATTTAAAAAGACTGATGTGAAAATAAGCATCAAATTTTGCCAGTCCACCGGTGTTGCCCGGCGTGTTAGCATGAAAAACAAAGCCGTGATATTCAACATACCATGGTGGCGCGGCGGGGTACAGGTAGTAAACCACAAAACCAAGCAGGTTTACAAACAAAAAGGTTAAAGCAAAATAAAGGAACTGCCTTTTTTTTGTGAAGAATAAATACGTAGCAAACGATAGCGGCACAGGTATCCAGCATAAATAAAATATGCCGCCTACTATATTCAAAAAGGTGGTGCCCTTTAAGTTGAAGTATTCGTTGGGGGTTAAAATTTTCCCGTTTACGTTGATGCCAAAAATACGTTTCTCAAAATTATATAAATCGGCAATGTGCACAGGGTTATAATTATAATTAGGGAAAGCCTTCATATAATCGAATATTATCCAGTAAAAAGCAAATATGGAAAAGCCCAGTATAAACTTACGGGTGCCGGCATTAATATAAAACAGGCTGTTATATATGATAACCAGTACTACCTGGTCCGATTTAAAGCCCAGCAAAAAATAAGAGAGAACCAGGTAAGCTATTGATAGAAGGCTTACTACAGTTACCGACTTTGCATTAACTGATACACTATGGTTAGTAGCATCATTACTCATTGCTACTTTTTAATAAAATCTGAGCGAAAAACTTTATCCCATAGGGGAGAGCTCACACCGTAACCTTTGGTTGGGTCCTGGTAATGGTGCAGCATGTGGTGCTGTTTTATTTTTTTCCAGAAATTGGCTTTAAAATTAAAGTGGTGTATGGCGTAGTGCGATATATCATACACCAAATAACCTACTATAAAGCCGGGAAAAAAACCATAAACATAGTTTGCTGGTAACAGGGCATTAAACAAAAAGTAAAAACCAACTGCTAAAGGTATACTTGCCGATGGCGGCATCACCAGGCGTTTTGCATCGCTCGGGTAATCATGGTGCACACCGTGAAAAATAAAGTGTAAACGTTGCGCCCATTTTGGCTTCGGCATGTAATGGAATATAAAACGGTGAAGTATATATTCAACAAAAGTCCATACAAATAAACCGCCTGCCAGCATTTCAAAAAATGTTAGCACGCCTATAGATGTTACAAATGCTTTATAAATGCAATAAATTATAACGGGTACGTAAACAATTAGGGGAACAAAAAAATGCACTTTACTTAAAGCTTCTAAAAAGTCGCTTTTAAACATTCTTACTGATTCCTGTGAATTGGAAATATAATTTTTTTTCATAATACATCAGGATTTAAAACATTAGTATTTTTTATCCTGCTAAAAACTTGTTAATTCTATTTACGAAAAATAAAACGTTTCAATTTTAATAAAGATATTTTTAACTATTGATGCTTTCTTCAATTATTGCGAATATATGATATTTTCTATCGCTTATATTCATCGGGCCACATTCATTTGCATGTCCGGTTGCGCGGTTGCCTTTACAATGCAAATATAAGCAGCTTATTTATTTTTTTAATTCGTCGAGCGATTTTTTAGCATCCCTTAGCCTGTTAAAAGCGGTTATATTGGTTAATACTGCCAATATGGTAATAGGTATGGTAAATATCGACATGGTTTCAAATACATGAAAACGTATGCCGGGTATATATAGTTTATAATTACCACCAATATATAGCGAGCTTACACCGCATAATATGGCGCACAAACCAATAGTTATTACCCGTTCGGGGCGCTGCATTAAGCCGCCTTTACATTCAATACCCAAACCTTCGGCACGGGCACGTACATAGCTTACCATCATTGAGCCCATAAGCGCTACAAACGCGAATATGGAACTTAAAAAGTAGTGGTGGCCAACCAGGTAATAGCAAATGCCAAAGTACATGATTAGTTCGCTATAACGATCAAGCACCGAATCATACAAAGCGCCAAAGGTCGATTTCATATTGCCCAACCTGGCTACCTGCCCATCAAGCATATCAAATAAGCCTGCAAACAATATTAAACCGCCGGCCCAACCTATATAGGTAAGGTCGCCACGGTTGCCTTCTTCGGCACCAATTACAAATATTACCGCAACACCCACATTTAATATAAAACCGATAGATGTTACCGCGTTAGGGGTAAGCCCAAGTTTTATAAAAACTTTTACAACGGGGTCAATTATTTTATAAATGCCCAGCTGCAGGTTATCGCGTATGGAGGTTTGCTGTTCCATTATTGTAATTGGTTAAAAATCGAACTGAACTAAGGTACGAATTCCCCATTTAGCCACACCAGGGTTATCCAAATAAGTAAAACGCCTTACTAAATCAACGCGTATAAATTTAAATATATTTTCGATACCAACACTACCTTCAATATAAGGTGTATTTCCTAAGGCGTTGGTTATCGGTTTGCCGTTACCATCAATAGGGAACTGGTATAAATTAGGGTTTAAAGCCGGGTTATTGTTATCGCTTAAGCCACCCCAAATGCCTTTAAATGAGGCAACCTCGCGCCATTTTAATTTTTTAAATAATGGTATTTTGTTAAAAAAGAATCCCTGGAAATGCTGGTCGATGTTTACACTTTCATAATGATCGCCCACAAACTCTAAAAAGTTCATTAAGTTATAGGAGTACAGGTCATAAGCATAAGTTTGGTTGGCACGAAAGATATCTAACAAGGGATAAGGCACCTGTCCATAAATATGAGAGGCTTCAACCCTTACATCGGCAAAACCTAATTGGGATAAATAAAAGCGTTTATCAATTTGGGCATGTAATTTTTGATAATTATAGCTACTGTTAAATACATCTTTAAAGCCTTGTGTATAACTTAATGAAAATACCGGGTATTTATTGGGGATAGGTATCCTGTAAATTTTCCCCTGATAAAACTGCTCGCCCGGGGCATACCTTAAAGTTAAGTTTGCTTCGGAAGTAGTAAGGTCATAAATATTATTGGTGCCGCCATCATTAGCAAAATATAATGACCCGGCGGGAGATTGCGTACGGTTTGTGAAAGTCAGGTCATAGGAGAAATGACTTTCGTACTCATGCATATAATCCAGCTTGTAAAAAGCATTGTATAAATATTTGTCGTTATTGCCACGTTTAAAAGATAACAGGAAATTGTCCTCTTCAACAAACTGCAGGTCTTCTCCTGGTATCGTTACATCTTTTTGAACGCTTGCCCGTATATAATTCTGCGGGAATTTATAGATAGATTTATCGTTGATGGAATAGGTAGCGCTTAAAAAGTATTTCCATTTTTCATCCTTAAAGCCATAAGCGGCGTAAGTTTCAAAATAATAACGCTGGCTTAGCGCGGGTGTAGTACGGCCGCCTAATCGCGCCCTAAAACCTTCTACCGGGTTAAAGCTATAAAATGTATTGGCTGGCCCAAGTTCAAAATCGGGGCCGAATGATTTATAGCCTGCAAATAAAAGCGTAGCAATGTCCATTGTACGTTTAAACGATGGCATATTTTTAAGGCTATCGATATTTTTATAAACCTTTGATTCGGCTGTTGTCAACGTATCCAGTCGGTTTTGAGCCCAGTATTGATCGGTTTTGGCCAATGATGTATCGGGTATAACCACGCTTTGGCCCGCATAGGTACTATCGGGGTGTGGTTTATTAACCACATAATTATCAAACGTTATAGTACGTGAGCCAAATAAGCCGCCCTTTTTTGTTTTGGTGATGCCAAAATCGGCCAACATGGTGCTTTTGCTTAAATGGTAACGGCCATCGGGGTTTTGTTCAAAATCAAGGTTAACATTTAATGATTTTACAAAGTTAAGGTTGATAGCTTTATTCACATATAATTTAACGTGCTGAACTGCGAAGTTGCCATCAAGGGTAACGTATATTTTACCTTCAAAAAGCATATCGGTTGTGTTGCGGGGTAAAAAACTAAGCTCAACAACCTTGGTATGGTTTATAACAATAGTATCAGTAATAAAGTATTTATAAAAGCCCGGTGCGCCGTTGGCAATAGGGCTTAAAAAATTATTGGTCATTAAAAATATGCTGTTTTCATATATATCTATATCAGCATACATATGTTTAAAATAACCGCTTACGCCATCCATATCCACCGAGGCGCCAAAATCAACTTTCTTTTGCCCCAGCATAATTGTTTTTGTTTTTTCGGGGCTTTTGCGGTAATAGTTTTGCGATAGCTTTTCTTCCAGGTAAACAGGCAGTAATGATTTGCCGGGTACAGTAGTACTATCGCGGTTATCCAACACGAATTTATATTTACGGAAAAACTTTTTATCGGATAGCGTATTGGATACGTTAACAAATGAGAACATCATTTTATCGTACTCCTTATACTCAACGTATGGATAACTTTCAGGACGGTTTTGCTCTTTGTGAGCTATAACCTGGCGTATAAGTTCAACCGCCGGGTTATCCTTATTACGGTATTTTTGTTTTTTGCCGGCATGTATATTAACGGCGCTTAACTGCTGCGCAATAGGGAACAACTTAACATTTATAACCTGTGTTTTACCGGGTATTACCGGTAAAATGGCATCCTTGTAACCCAAAAAAGATATTTTTATATGATCGTAAGTTTGGGTGGTAGTGCTAAGGCTATATTTACCCTGGTCATTACTATTAGTGCCTATAGAGCTGTTTGTAAACAAAATAGCAACATAAGGCAGCGCCTGCTTTGTGCCTGCATCAGTTACCGTACCGCTTACTACGGTGGTTTGCGCAAACAACAATGTTGCAGATAATAAGAAGAAGGTTAAAAAAAATAAACTCCTGGTATAACTTTTAAAATTCATGTACTTTATGCAATTATGCAAATACAAATTTCTTTTGCAGCAGGTAGTTATAACTCACACCCACTGTAGCCGATACTATTACTTTTGATATAATATAACTCAATCCAAAATAATGAGTAACAATAAACACGCCCAAAGTTGAAAGCACTAGATTTCCGCTCCAAATTATGATGTACCGTGCTAACTGTACCGGCACTTTTTTGCCCCTTCCATCAAACACCCAATTTCTGCCTAAAGCAAAATTTGTTACGCCTCCAACCAGGGTTCCAAGTAAACTTGCAATTACGTACCAAAAGTAGAAAAATTCCTTACAGACTACTGTGGTCAAAAAGTCAAAAAATGTTGCGACGATGGAAGAGGCCTGTGCTTTTATAAAAGTTGACATTAAAATAGCTTAAATGCTACAACGGCTTGCAGCAATATGTTAGTATAGATACCCGCCAGCACGTCATCGGCCATAACGCCCCAACCACCGGGTAAAAGTTCGAGTTTACGTATGAGAAGGGGTTTTGTGATATCAAACAGGCGAAATAAAACCAATCCGCATAACACATATGTTACATTTACCGGTATAAATAATAAGCTGATGCACATACCGGCAACCTCGTCAATCACTACTCTTTGATGGTCTTTACCCCAAATGGCCTCAACCACGTTGCCGCTCCACACACCAATAATTAAAATTATTAACGTAATTATTATGGAATAAACAACAGGAGGGTAACCACCTGCCCAGGCAAGGTACCAGCAAATAGCGCAGGCAACAGCGGCAACTGTTCCGGCTCCTTTGCCAATATAACCAATGCCCAGGCTGGTAGAAATCAGCTTATGAAAAAACATTCCTTATAAAGTATCAACCAGCTCCTGGTAGTAATCTAAACCAAGGTGGGTGATTAAATCTTCGCCCATTATGTGACGCAGGGTGTTTTGCAGTTTCATTAATTGTTTGAAAATATCATTCTCGGCAGGCAAGCCCGGTGCGGTTTGAGGTGATTTTAAGTAGAATGATAACCATTCCTGTACACCGCTCATGTCAGCGCGTTTTGCAAGGTCAATAAACAAAGCCAAATCCAAAGCTATTGGAGCAGCCAGTATCGAATCGCGGCAAAGGAAGTTGATCTTTATCTGCATTTTATACCCTAACCAGCCAAAAATATCAATGTTATCCCAGCTTTCTTTGTTATCGCCATGCGGAGGGTAGTAGTTGATACGTATTTTATGATAAAGATCGCCGTATAACTCAGGGTTTCTTTCTGGCTGTAATATATCTTCAAGCACGCCTAATTTCGAAACTTCTTTTGTTTTAAAGTTATCCGGATCATCCAAAACCAAACCATCGCGGTTACCTAATATATTGGTAGAGAACCAGCCCGAAACACCTAACGAACGCGCAGCTAAACCCGGCGCTAAAATAGTTTTCATTAAAGTTTGGCCTGTTTTAAAATCTTTACCGGCAATAGGGGTGTTAGTTAATTTAGCCAGCTCAATTAAAGCAGGGGTATCAACGGTTAAGTTAGGTGCGCCGTTTACATAAGGTATGCCTAATTTTAAAGCAGCATAAGCATATATCATGCTTGGCGATATCAGCTTATCATCATCTATCAACGCTTGCTCAAAGTTTGCAAGGGTTTGGTGTATTTCCGATACTTCGTAATATATCTCGGTTGAACCGCACCATAATACTACCACCCTGTCTAATCCGTTTTTTTCTTTAAAGTTTTGAATATCCTGCATAACGGCTTGTGCAAGCTCGTAACGGGTACCTTCTTTAACGTGGGTAGCAGTAAGGTTTTTAGCATAATTTTGGTCGAAAGCGGCCTTCATTGGTTTTATTGATTCCAATTCGGCTTTTACCGAGTGTAATAAACCGGCTTCAAGTACCTTGGCATTTGTAGCAGATTCAAAAACGTTATCAGAGTATACGTCCCATCCGCCAAAAACAATATCATTTAAATTAGCTAAAGGAACAAAATCTTTAACTTTCGGGTTACGGTTTTCTGTTCTTTTACCTAAACGTATATTCCCCATTTGCGTTAGGGAACCTATGGGTTGTGATATTCCTTTTTTAACAGCAACAACACCAGCAATAAGTGTTGTTGCTACAGCGCCTAATCCGGGTATTAAAATACCAAGTTTGCCTTCAGCAGGTTTAATGTTACTTTTCATTTATGTTGATTTTATTGTTGTATTATGGCTAAAGCCATTTATTTGTTTTATACCATTCAAGTGTTTCCTTCAGCCCTGCATCCAAGTCATAATTTGGGTAATATCCCAGATCGGCCTTAGCCTGTTCAATATCGCACGACCAGTTAACGGCGGTTAGTTCCTTAAGCTTTTCGGGGGTGAGAATAGCCGCTTTATTGTTCAAAGAACTCACTTTTTCTGTTACCGATGCTAATAATTTTACAAAGTTTACAGGGAGATGAATTTTTAGAGTCCGCAAATTTAGGATATTTTTAGTAATTGTTGCTAATTCATACTTATCGTAAAAATTTCCGTCGGATAGATTATAGGTATTTTGATTATTGATATATAAGGCCTTTACGGCAACCCTGGCCAAATCCTTAACATATATAAAGCTTAGCTTTTGCGCTTCACTGCCAATATAGGGTTCAAACCCCTTGCTTAGCTGTTTAAAAAAGATAAAAATGCCTTTATCGCGCGGGCCGTACACGGCAGTCGGCCTTAAAATAGTATAGTTTAATGAGGTGATGCTTCTTAACTGTTCTTCGGCCATTAATTTACTTTTGCCGTAGGCGGTAATAGGGCGTGGCGGAGTTTCCTGGGTTATTATGCCGTTTAAAGTATCAAGCGGCCCCACCGCGGCAAGGCTGCTGATAAAAACAAAGCCTTTTAAATTTACATCGGCTGCCACGGCTGCCGCAGCCAGGTTAAAAGTATATGTGGCGTTAACTGTTTCATATTCGGCAACGGAACGGGCCGATGTTACACCTGCCGCGTGTATAATATAATCATACTGTTTTTCCTGCATGTCTTTTTTCAGCGCAATTATGCTGCCGAAATCGAGGTTAACATATTGGATATGGAAATTTTTGAGGTGAGAGATATCGCTGCTTTTGCGTACGGCAGCGTAAACCTCAAAGTTATTTTGTAAAGCTTCTTCAATTAAATGGTATCCCACAAATCCACTTGCACCGGTTATTAAAACCCGTTTCTTCATATATCCTTTTCGTATATCCTGTATGTTTTATACGGGTCGCCTTTTATAGCTTCAATAGCATTATTTATAAGGGTATTATTCTCCAGCGTCCAGCCGGCTTCGGCACATTTAAAACCTTTTTCTTTGTAGTTTTTAATAATGGTGCCGTACAAAACTGCCTCAATCCCCATTTTACGATAGCCATCAACCACGCCCAAAGCATATATGCGTATGCGTGATATTTTCTTTTTATTAAATAAGAGCTTAAAAATGCCGGTTGGCAATAAGCGGCCTTTTTTAATGGTTTTAAATAGCTGGTTATAATCGGGCAGTGCCAGGCCAAAGGCTACAATTTTACCATCCTGCTCGGCAACCAATGCGAAATCGGGATCTAAGATCAGTTTAAGGTCTTTGGCCAGCCAGTCAAACTCCTCATCGTTTAAAGGCACAAAGCCGGTGTTTTGGTCCCAGGCTTTATTGTAAACTTCGCGTAGCTTAACGGTTTCGTTTTTAAAATCTTTAAGGTTTACCTTGCGGATAACAATATTGTTGCGCTTTAAGCGCTCCTGCAAAGCATTAAGCAACCTCACCGATTTATCATCATAACTTTGCCCTTCCCAGTTCCAGGCAATTAAATCAACCTGTTTGGTAAAGCCCTGCTTTTCTATCAGGTCGATATAATAAGGAAAGTTGTAAGTCTGCATTAATACCGGCGAGCTATCAAAGCCTTTCACCAGCAGGCCGCAGGGTTCATTGGTCGAAAAATTAACCGGGCCTATTATTTTTTGGGTAACGCCTTTTTGCTGAAGCCAGTTTTTTACTTTGCTGAAAAGCTCAGTCGCAATTGCATCGTTATCAATACAATCAAAAAAGCCGAAAAAGCCGTCGTTACGTTGGTTAAATTCGTTATGGGTATTGTTTAAGATAGCGGCAATGCGGCCAACTATTTTGCCATTATCATAAGCCAGAAAGGCCTGTAATGAGTTGTGCTTATGAAAAGGATGTTTTGTTAAAAGGTCCCTTTGTGCTATAAACAGTTCAGGGACATAATATGGGTCGTTTTGATATAAATCGTGCGGGAAATCAATAAAATCTGCCAGCCCGCCTTTCGAGCTGACCGGACGTATTTCTATCATATTTTTTCGTTAACCGTACCTGCATTAACGCCAACTTCTTTAAACGCTTTGCTTATTTTTTCAACAGCTTCATCAATCTGTGCGAAAGTATGGGTTGCCATTAATGAAAAACGCAATAAAGATGAATCTGAAGGTACAGCAGGCGAAACAACCGGGTTAACAAATACACCGGCTTGTTGCAGGTGCTTGGTTACCAGGAAAGTTTTTTCGTTATCGCGTACATATATAGGCAGTATAGGGCTTTCGGTAGGGCCAAGGTCAAAACCCTCGTCTAATAAAAGCTTCATGGCATAATTGGTATTATCCCATAATTTTTGGATGCGTTCAGGTTCCGATTCGATAATATCCAACGCTGCAATTACACTGGCTACTGAGCCGGGTGTCATGCTGGCGCTAAACATTAATGAACGGGCGCGGTGTTTAAGGTAATCAATAGTAGCAGCATCGCTGGCAATAAAACCGCCTAATGATGCAAGTGATTTACTAAAGGTTCCCATTATTAAGTCAACATCATCAGTCAGGTTAAAATGCGAAGCCGTACCGGCACCTTTATGGCCTATTACACCCAGGCTATGGGCATCATCAACCATAATATTAGCACCAAACCTATCGGCTATTTCAACAATTTCGGGCAGCTTAACTATATCGCCTTCCATGCTGAAGATACCATCAACTACTATTAGTTTAACAGCTTCTTCGGGTAAAATACTCAGTTTGCGCTGCAGGTCCTGCATATCATTGTGCGCATATTTTATCACTTTTGAAAATGATAAACGGCTGCCATCAATTAATGAGGCATGATCGTATTCGTCTAAAATTAAATAATCATTACGGCCTGTAATACATGATAACACGCCCAGGTTTACCTGGAAACCGGTACTGAACAATACAGCAGCTTCTTTGCCAACATAAGCGGCAAGCCTGTTTTCTAATTCGATGTGTATATCAAGTGTTCCGTTTAAGAACCTTGACCCGGCACAGCCTGTTCCGTATTTATCAATTGCCCTTTTTGAAGCTTCCTTGATTTTTGGATGGCTTGTTAACCCTAAATATGAATTGGAGCCAAACATCAGCACCCGTTTATGATCGATCATAACTTCCGTGTCCTGTCCCGACTCAATAGGCCTGAAATAAGGATATAGCCCTTTTTCTCTAATCAGATTTGCATCCTGAAATTGAGCAATTTTCTCCTGTAACTTTTTAACCATGTATTAACCCTGCTTAAATTTTTTGTAAAAATACCATGAATAAGTTTATAACCTATACTTAGTATGTAAATTTTTTAACACTATTTTACGATAGCCTTAAACTATCTTCTCCTCACCAATAATAATGCTACCGTTTGGTAGTTTCAATATCTTACCCGGCAAATTAATTAAATTTTTTATTTAATTGGTAGCACAATTTTTCATTTTGTTGTAAAAACCCTATAATTAGCTATAATTAATTTGATTTATAATGGTTAAGTAAAATTGTTGTTGCTAACTTTTAATTAGGTGCAAATATAACATATTCGTCTTTTCTTTACATAATAACAAAACTTATGTATGCTGTACCATGTTAAGTTTTGAATTAAACCTTGTACGACAGTTCTAATATATGAAAAAAATCTATCTATTCTTTATAATTAGTTTTACAATATCCACATTAAATGTTGCTTTAGCCCAAACGAGTGCCGATACTGTAGTTACGTTAAAACAGTGTGTTGAGTTTGCGCTGCGTAACCAGCCGGTTGTGCGCCAGGCTGAAATTGACCAGCAAATTAATGAGCGCGATATTAAGATAAGCCTTTCCGACTGGTTGCCGCAGCTTAATTCGGCAGGGGACTATGAGCATTATTTTAAAGGTAGTGTGCCTCTTACCATTAACCCTTCAGCTTTACCTGATGGCGGTGCTAATTTAACTCAGTATTCCAGCCTGGGTTTGCAGGCCAGCCAGGTTATTTATAATAATGATGTATTACTGGCCGCTAAAACTGCCAAATATTCGCGCGAGTATTATAAACAAAACACAGTAAGCAGCCAGATAAATGTGGTATCGGATGTAAGCAAGGCATTTTTTGATGTTTTATTATCAGAAAAACAGCTTGATATTTTAAACGAAGATATTGTGCGTTTGCAAAGGAGCTTAAAAGATGCCTACAGCAGGTACCAGGCCGGCGTGGTTGATAAAACCGATTATAAACAAGCAACCATATCCTTAAATAATTCAATAGCCAGCCGCAAGCAAACTGCCGAGGCTATAAAAAGTAAGCTTGCCTATCTTAAACAAATAATGGGTATAAATGCCGGCACTACTTTAAGGTTACAATACGATTCGGCCCGTTATGAGAGCGAGGCTTATATCGATACCAATCAAACTTTAAACGTAAACAACCGTATTGAATACCAATTGCTGCAAACACAAAAAAACCTGCAAACCTTAAATGTAAAATATTACCGCTGGGGCTTTTTGCCCGCTATATCGGCAGTAGGCGCTTATGATTTATATTACTTTAGTGATAGATTTTCAAACTTGTATAATAACACATCCCCAAGCGGGTACTACGGCCTTACATTAACGCTGCCTATTTTCCAGGGAACAAAGCGTTTGCAAAATCTTGCTAAGGCCAGGCTACAGTCAGACAGGGTAGACCTTGATGTGGTTAATACCGAAAACACCATTAATACCGAGTATGTGGAGGCCCTGGCTGATTATAAGAGCAATTATACCAACTGGCAGCTATTGCAGCAAAACGTTAGCCTGGCAAAGGATGTATATAAAGTAGTTAGCCTGCAATACCGCGAAGGTATTAAAACATACCTTGACGTAATAATTTCACAATCGGATTTGAGGACTGCCGAACTGAATTATTATAACGCGCTGTTCCAACTATTATCCAGCAAAATAGACCTTGAAAAAGCTTTAGGCACACTTACCGTAAACTAAAAAAACTGAAAACTTGAATATGAAGAACCGATATATACTTTTATTAAGCCCTGTTGCAATGTTAGTTTGGGCATCGTGCCATAGCGGTAGCGCTGATAAGAAAAATGCTGCCTTGCCGCCAACCCCCGTTGACGTTACCCAGGCAAAAATTGCCAATGCTGTTTACTATGATAGCTATCAGGCTACCGTTACCGCTTTAAATATTGTAGAATTAAGGAGCCAGGTTGCCGGCTTTATTACCGGTATATTTTTTAAAGAAGGCGAAGTGGTTGAACAAGGTAAGCCCCTTTATGAAATTGATCGCCGCAAATATATAGCCGCCTACAACCAGGCCGAAGCTAACCTTGCCAGCGCGAATGCCAACTTAGTTAAGGACCAAAAAGATATAGACCGCTATAATATGCTGTTGCAAAATGATGCAGTTGCACGCCAAACTGTAGACCAGGCAGAGGCGGCCTACCAATCGGGCAAGGGTGATGTAGAAGTGGCTAAAGCTGCTGTATTAACCGCGAAAACCGATCTTTCTTATGCTACCATAACCGCCCCTTTTACAGGCCGTATAGGTATTTCGCAAGTGAGGTTGGGCTCTGAGGTTTCGCCGGGCACTACTTTGTTAAATACTATATCCAGCGAGCACCCTATTGGTGTTGATGTGGTGATTGATGAACAGGAAATAGGCAGGTTTTACGCACTGCAAAAAAGCTCGACTGATTCGACCTTCAAACTTCAATTATCCGGCGACACTTCCTATTATAACGAACCCGGTAAAATTTTAGCAATTGACCGTGGGGTTAACGACCAAACAGGTACCATTACCGTAAGGATACAATTTGCTAATAAACAGGATAGGCTAAAGGATGGTATGAGCAGTGTATTAAAAGTATTGAACGATGGATCGGGCCAGCGCCTGCAAATACCTTACAAAGCCGTATCGGAGCAAATGGGCGAGTTTTTTGTGTTTGTATCGCTGGATACTATAGCCAAGCAGCACAAGGTAAAATTAGGGCCGCGTGTGGGTAATGATGTAGTAATCCTATCAGGCCTGCAAGATGGCGATAAGGTAATAACCGATGGTTTCCAGCGCTTGCGCGATGGCGGTAAAATAACGTTGGGCATACCAAAACCGGCAGCGGGTGCAGCAGGCGGCAAATAATCAGCATAAAAAAACAGAGCAGGAATATTAACCTGATTTTTTCTATAAAACAAAACGAATGATCGCAGATACCTTTATACGCAGGCCGGTTACCGCAATTGTAATATCAATTGTAATTGTAGTAGTTGGTATTATAGCCATTAGTACCTTACCAATAGGCCAATACCCTGATATTACACCCCCAACTGTAACCCTTGCCGCCACCTATAACGGCGCCGATGCCCTAACGGTTGAACAAACAGTTGCTACGCCTATTGAAGTACAGGTTAACGGTACGCCCGGCATGACCTACCTGCAAAGTAACAGTACCGGCCAGGGCCAATACAGCATGACCGCCAACTTTGAGGTGGGTACCGATATTAACAACGCTGCTGTAGAAATTCAGAACCGTGTAAGTATAGCTACGCCTTTATTACCGCAGGAAGTGCAGCGTTTGGGTTTAACCATACGTAAAAAGAACCCCAGCATACTAATGCTGGTAGCCCTGTTTGCGCCTAATGGCACACACAGCATCCCGTATCTGGATAATTATACCAACATTAATATAAAAGACGCGCTTACCCGTACCAAGGGTGTGGGCGATGTTATTACCCGCGCCGATGATTTTAGTATGCGTATCTGGCTTAAACCCGATAGATTGGCAGCATTGGGTATTACCGCTGGTGATGTTGAAGCAGCCCTTAATGAACAGAATGCCCAGGTTGCCGCGGGTGTGGTTGGCGGTACGCCGCAGGAAAAGCAACAGCCTTTTGAATATACCGTATTGGTGCAGGGCCGTTTATCCGAACCTTCGGAATTTGAAAATATTATTGTTAAAACCCAGCCAAACAACGGCGCCGTTGTTCATTTAAAAGATGTGGCCCGGGTTGAGTTGGGTAAATTTAATTACGCCAATAACTCATATGTTGATGGCAAGCGGGCATCATACCTGCTCATTTACCAGGCACCGGGCAGTAACGCCCTCGAAACTGCAGATAATGTATATGCCACCATGGAGCAACTTAAAAAATCGTTCCCTGCTGATATTGATTACGTAGTTCCGTTCGAATCCATCACCGTGGTAAAAGTATCGGTACATGAGGTTGTTATTACTTTATTAATTGCTTTATTATTGGTTATTATAGTGGTGTTCCTGTTTTTGCAAAGCTGGCGAACAACGCTTATACCTGTACTGGCTATACCTGTGTCAATAATTGGCACGTTCATATTTTTTATACCGCTTAATTTCACCATAAATACACTTACGCTTTTTGGATTTGTACTGGCCATAGGTATAGTGGTTGATGATGCTATTGTGGTGGTAGAGGCCGTGCAGCATTATATGGACGAAAAGGGCATGTCGCCAAAAGAGGCCACCACGCATGCCATGAAGGATATATCGGCCCCGGTAATAGCTATTGCCTTAATATTGGCAGCGGTGTTTGTACCGGTAGGCTTTATACCGGGTATTGTAGGCAGGCTTTACCAGCAGTTTGCCATCACCATAGCCATATCGGTACTGATATCGGCATTTGTAGCGCTATCATTAACGCCCGCATTATGTACTTTGATATTACGTCCGCATAAACTGGACGAGAAATCGAAGGGTTTGGATAAGTTATTTTTTAAATTTAATACATGGTTTGACCGGGTAAGCGGCAAATATAAAAATGGCGTTGACAGGGCCATTAAAAACTCAAAATTTGTACTTATCATATTGGTTTGTATTGTTGTAGGGACTATATTTTTATTCAAAAGCAAGCCATCGGGATTTATTCCGCTGGAAGACGACGGCCGTATTTATATTACTTACGATTTACCCGAAGCGTCATCAACACAACGTACTGTTGCAGTTTTAAACTCAGTTATGCATAAGCTGGATAGTATACCGGGTATATTGCATTATGCCGCGCTGGGTGGCTTAAACGTTGTGAGCTTTGCCAGTAAATCAAACAGTGCCACCATATTTGTGCAGCTTAAACCATGGGACGAACGAACATCCTCTAACTTACAAATTGGGGCCATTATAGCCAATATACAGAAAAAACTTTCCGTATATAAGGAAGCAAGCGTAGTGGTGATACAACCGCCTGCTATTCCGGGTTTAGGTAGTACCGGTGGTTTCTCGTTTATACTGGAACAAAAAGACGCGGGCGGTGATATCAAGCTTTTTGATAGAACGCTTAAAAACTTTATTGCTGCTGTTAACCAGAGGCCTGAAATTGGTAAAGCATTCTCATTTTTTACGTCCAGTACACCTGCATACCAGTTAACTATCGACCGTGAAAAGGCCAAAAAACTGGGAGTATCTATCAGCGATATCGATGCCGCTTTGGAAGTTTATATGGGAAGTGAATACATTAACGATTTTACCATTTACGGTCGCGATTTTCACGTTGTTGCACAGGCTGATACCAATTATCGTACAAGTATTCAAAATATAGGGCAGTACTTTGTGCGCAACTCGGCAGGGACTATGGTGCCTTTAAGTGCGTTAACATCTTATAAAATGATCGAAAATGCTCCCTTAATATCCCACTACAATCTATTCCGCTCAGCCGAAATAGATGGTGGCTCGGCACCGAATTACAGTAGCGGAGATGCCTTAAAGGCCTTGCAGGAAGTTGCCGATCAAACCCTGCCACAAGGCTTTGGCTACGAGTTTTCGGGCTTAAGCCGCGAGGAATTACTATCGGGCTCCAAAACAGTTTACATATTTATGCTTTCCATTGGCTTTGTGTTCCTGTTCCTGGCTGCCTTGTACGAAAGTTGGTCGGTGCCGTTCTCTGTACTGTTAGCTGTACCGCTGGGTGCATTCGGCGCCATATTGTTTCTTAAATTTAATCCATCGCTCACCAATAACGTTTATGCGCAGATAGGTTTAATAACGCTGATAGGTTTGGCGGCTAAAAACGCCATTCTGATAGTTGAATTTGCCAAAGAGCGAGTCGATAGGGGTATACCGCTGGAAGAGGCAACTCTTGATGCTGTAAAACTACGTTTAAGGCCTATTATCATGACCTCCATGGCGTTTATATTGGGTGTACTGCCGCTGGTATTTGCAAGCGGCGCAGGCGCGCAGGCAAGGCAAACCATTGGCTGGACGGTGTTTGGTGGTATGCTTACCGCTACATCGCTGGCGATATTTATTGTACCGGTGTTATTTTACACCATAACCAAGTTTGCTTACGGTAAAGAAAAACTGGCCGAACTTGAGGCAAACTACGTACCCGATGAAGGTGAGTTATAACAAATAGGTTCTACAATGAAATTCAATAGCTCCCGGCAAGGGGGCTATTTTTTTGCCTGATTTTTTAATTTTTACTGCCTAAATGCTTTTTACCGGTGTGAAAATTTCAGGATTTACGGGCTAAACAGCTTTAGCCGGTGTGAAAATTTTGCGATTTACGGGCTAAACGGCTTTAGCCGGTGTGAATTTTTCGCCATTTACGGGCTAAACACGTTTAGGTGGTGAGGTGTTTTTTAGTTAAATATCTTATTATCAACAAGTTGAAGATTATTCAATAAAAAATAGCCTGATTTTTGCCGATTTTTATCAAACAAATCAAAACCATTCACCATTCACCATTCACCATTCACCATTCACCACAATATACAAAATTTCCGGTGATTTTTTGGTGGCATAAATTATACTTTCTATCAAAAATTAATATTTCGGGTATTTAATTAAAATACAACATCAATAAATCTTAATCAAAAGCGAAAATTGGCATAGTGTATTTAATACAATAGCTATGGCTAAAAACCTCTTTTGTATCTTATAAAAGGCAAAAAATACCATCAAAGCAGAAAATAAAAAGCAAACTAATTAACTTTTTTTCCTGACTATTTAATTTTTTTAGTCATGTCGATAGTGGTAAAAACTTCGTCTTGAACCGTTTGACTATCAGCCGATAAGGGAGTCTTTTTTTATGCCAAAACATTTTTTGCGACTCAAAACTTAGTCATTTGATTAACACGAAAACGCTGTTTTTGGCACACTGGCAAAGTATTTGTAAAGACCATGTTAAATAAAGAATAGTTTATTTAATACATCTAACAAAAACACAACATGAAAAAAGTAACAAACTTATTAGCGTCAGCGGCAGTAGCAGCGGCTATTTTTTTTGGATCGAACGCGAAAGCGCAAACAATTACCCCGGATAAATTTCGTTTTGGAATAGGCGTTGATGGTGGTGCGGTAACAGGTGATGCCCATGATTTCTCAAACATCGAATTAGGCGGTACCGCGCGCTTACAATACGGCGTATCAAACAATTTAGCAATCACATTAACTTCGGGTTACTATAACTTCTTTGGTAAAACAGTACCGGGCCTCGATGAAAAATATCAATCGTTAGGCATGGTGCCGGTTAAAGCGGGTATCAAATACTTCTTTACACAAAGCTTATACTTTGGTGCTGAAGCGGGTGTTGGTATAGAAACTAAAACATTTGCTTATCAAGGTGAACCTGATGATTTAAATGATCAAACACACACCAAATTGTTATTAGCACCGGCTTTAGGTTGGGCTAACAAACATTGGGATGTTGGCGTTCGTTATGAAAACTACTCAGGCCAAAGCGATAGCTATGGTGTAGTAGGTTTACGTTTAGCTTACGGTTTCGGTTTATAATATTTACTCATAAATCACAACAACAAAGAGAAAGCCCCCCGATTTATCGGGGGGCTTTCTCTTTGTTTGTAGAGACGCAATATTTTGCGTCTTTTTTGTATTGGCAGGCCTTTTTTATTGTAGAGATGCAATACTTTGCGTCTCTGTTTGTGTTTTGTAATATTATTTCAACTTACCCAAAGCCTCTTTTATGCGTTTTACAGCCTCAGTAAGTTTTTCCTCTGATGCTGCGTAGGATAAACGCAATGATTTCGGGTCGCCGAACGAATCGCCGCCTACAGTAGCCACGTGTGCTTCTTCTAAAAGGTAAATAGCCAGTTCATCAGAGTCATTAATGGTTTTGCCATTATAGCTTTTGCCAAAAAACGAGGTTACATTAGGGAAAAAGTAAAAAGCGCCATCGGGCAGGTTTACTTTAAGGCCTTCAATATCGCTTAACAAGCCATAAACCAAATCGCGGCGTTTTTTAAATTGCTCGCGCATTTGTAATACAGTTTCTAAACCGCCTTCGTAAGCAGCAACACCCGCGCGCTGGGTAATAGAGCAGGTTCCCGAAGTAATCTGGCCCTGCATTTTATCAAAAGCGTTAGCAGTTTCTTTGCTCGATGCCGAGTAGCCAATTCTCCATCCGGTCATAGCATAAGATTTTGAAAAGCCGTTGATAATAACCACGCGGTCTTTCAAATAAGCAAACTGCGCTATTGATTCATGCTTTTCGCCGTAATTAATGTGCTCATAAATCTCATCAGACAGGATGTATATATGCGGATGTTTTTCAAATACCTTAGCTAAACCCTCTAACTCGGCTTTGCTGTAAACGCTGCCGGTAGGGTTGCTTGGCGATGAAAACATAAACAATTTTGATTTAGGGGTAATAGCCGACTCTAATTGTTCAGGGGTAATTTTAAATTCCTGTTCAACAGTGGTATCAATAAATACACTTACGCCTTCGGCTAATTTTACCACCTCGCTGTACGATACCCAATAAGGCGTAGGTATAATAACCTCTTCGCCTGGGTTTACCAAACATAAAACTGCATTGGCAATAGCCTGTTTAGCGCCGGTTGATACTACAATCTGGCTAAAATCATAATCCAAATTATTTTCAACCTTTAACTTGTTGGCAATTGCCTTTCGTAATTCAGGGTATCCTGATACAGGTGTATAATAGGTGTAATTTTCATCCATCGCCTTTTTGGCGGCATCTTTAATATGCTCGGGGGTATGAAAATCCGGTTCGCCAAAACTAAGGCTGATAACGTCAACACCTTTTGCGGCAAGCTCGCGGCCCATTTTGGCCATTTTAATAGTTGCCGATTCGGACAGGTTATTAATCCTGTTACTTAATGCACTCATGTTTTTTTATACTTGTTTGCGGCAAATATAAAAAAGTTTGCACGTAGCGGGGTTAAAGGTTTGCTTTTTTAAGAAGATGGCAACGATTGGCTTTTTACAGCTTTAAATCAATCAATTTTAGCAATTAACTATGCTTATTGATTGAAATATTTTCATGTTTATACCTAAGTGCAGAAAGGAAACATGATCACTTTTGTACACTAATACACATGATAGGTATTGAAATATTAATGCTTAGATAAAAAACAAACAGTATAGTAAATGTGATCCATTTATTAAGAAAGTTTAATTCGTGGTTTTTCCTAAAGAGGTATGATAGGAGTGTTTCCCTTGCCGCTATCAGTAATATGGTTACCAGGCTTACATCATTTACAATTTCGGCTATAGAAATACCGGCTGTCGACGGGATCCTCGAGATAATAATATTCAATGTTGCGGCAGCAAAAAACAAGCTGCCAACCACAACACGTATCTTGTCGCTATCGGCAGCAAAAAACGAGAAAAAGCCCAGTAAAGCAGCTATAAATAACGTTACGAATACTTTAAAGTAAATACCCAGGCCGCCCCGTTTAATATATAGCGCAAACCTTAACTGGGAATACGTATTAGGTGTTTTTGAGGATACATGCGGATCGCCAAGCGATGATTTTATGGTGTGTGGCTTTGAAAGGATAAAATTACTATCCTTTTCAAACCCATTAACCGAAACCCGGCTGCTTACGTTCGAGTTTGCACTATCTGCTACAAAAACAAGTTTGTTAATATGGTATTTTACGTCCTCCAGTTGTAAGGTAAGCATGTAATTATCCAGGGGGTATTGCGATACATCAAAAAACTTAGTGGTTGCGCCGGTGATGTGGAATAAAATATAAGCGGAATCTCCTTTGGCATTTAAGTAAAATGAATGTGTTTCGATATGGTCTATACTACCATCCACAATTTTTACAGGTGAGTTTTGAGTGCCTATGGCGCCAGATAATGAATCCTTTATATCGATAAAGTTAATTTTTTTCGGGTCCCATTTAAACCAGGCATAAAATTCATAGCTCCATTTAGAGCGTACAATGTCAAAATCCTCAATACGGTCTAAATATATTCCTGCGGTTACTTTTTGTGGGGTCGAATGTTTTACCTGTGCCCAATCAATTTTGGTTAAGCCCAAATCATCTTTTATAGGACTTAATATAGCCTCGTTTTTATTTTGATTATCAACAATAACTTGTTTGATATAACTGTGGCAATAAATATATATAGCGCTAAGTATTACTACTTGTACTAAACCAATCAGGGAGGCTTTTAAAACATTTGTTTTTGAAAACACGACTAAATATAAATTAAATATTTTAAAAACAACTGAAATACAGCTTAATAAGGCCATTAATATTACAGCCTTAATAACTTAGCTTTCAATATAAATTCCACATAGCAAAAAACACAACCATTATTATATCCAAACTGTAAACTGCCCACCGCCAACTGCAAACTATTTTATAGCTTTGGGAACAAATTATACAGCTTTGCGCGAACAAAAAAGGATTATATTAATCTCACTGATTACCGGCGTTATATTGATGGCGGCTAAGTTTGGAGCTTATTTTTTAACCTCATCCAACTTTGTACTTACCGATGCTGCCGAAAGCATTGTGAATGTGCTGGCCAGTTCGTTCGCTTTTTTTAGTATCTATCTATCATCGCAACCAAGGGACGAAAACCACCCTTACGGCCATGGGAAAGTTGAATATTTCTCCGTTTTTATTGAGGGTTCATTAATCGGCATAGCGGGCGTTATTATTATAGGCAAAGCTATTTACGGGTTATTCTATCCAAATGCTATACATGATTTATTATGGGGCGCTATTATTATAGGCGCAACAGGCTTAATTAACGGCCTGTTGGGCTTTTATATGATTAAAAAGGGCAAGTCGCTGCCATCAATAACTATTGAGGCCGATGGCAGGCACCTGATAACCGATATGATAACCAGTACCGGGCTTGTAGTAGGGTTACTACTTATATATTTTACTAAAATTCTGATATTGGATAACACGCTTTCCATAGCGGTTGGCCTATATATCGTATACACCGGGTATAAGCTGGTGCGCAGATCGGTTGGTGGATTAATGGATGAGGCTGATTTTGGCGTGGTAACCGAAATTGTAAAAATACTGGATGAAGAAAGGCGCGACGAGTGGATTGACTTGCACAACTTCCGCGCGCAAAAATATGGTAATGAGCTGCATATCGATTGCCATATGACGCTGCCCAATTACTTTGATTTGAATAGGGTGCACGACGAGGTTTCGCTGGTAGATAAGCTCATCAATAGTAAAATTACCAAAACCGAACTGTTTATCCATACCGACCCGTGTTTGCCTTACTGCTGCCACTATTGCAGCATGCCTAATTGCCCCATCCGCTCGGAGCCAAAAACCGAACGCATCACCTGGACAATGGACAAGGTTATCCGCAACAAAAAACACTTTGAATAATGCCGCTTTTTAATGTACGTGTATATGGCTTGCTGATTAATAACCAAAATGAGGTTTTGGTTAGCGACGAACAGGAATACGGCATGCGCTTTACCAAATTCCCTGGTGGGGGATTGGAATATGGCGAGGGCTTAACCGATGGTCTTAAGCGCGAATTTATGGAAGAATGTAATGCTGAAATAGAAGTGCTGGGCCATTTTTACACTACCGATTTTTTTGTGAAGTCGGCGTTTAATGATTCGCAAATTATCAGCGTATATTACCTGGTTAAAAATGTAAACGAGCTGGATTTATCAATCAAAACAAAGGTATTTGATTTTGATGGCGAAGGTGAGGTACTGCAGGCTTTCCGCTGGCTAAAACTGGATACGCTGAGCGCCGATGATTTTACCTTCCCGATTGATAAATACGTAGCAAAACTTTTAATAGAACAAAAATGAGTTTAGTTGAGAGAGATTTAGCCGTTATATGGCACCCCTATACACAAATGAAAACCGCCCTGCCGCCTATACCAATTGTTAGCGGCGAAGGCGCCTGCCTGTATGGCGAGGACGGTAAAAAATATATCGATGCGGTTTCATCATGGTGGGTGAATATACATGGCCATTCGCACCCGCATATCGCCCAAAAAGTGGCAGAGCAGCTTACTAAACTGGAGCACGTAATATTCGCCGGATTTACCCATACCGGCGCTGTTGAGTTAGCCGAACGTTTGCTGGCCATACTGCCTAACAATCAGCAAAAAGCATTTTACTCCGATAACGGCTCAACTGCGGTGGAAGTCGCCATAAAGATGTGCCTGCAATACTGGCACAACAGTGGTGCGCCGCGTACCAAAATTCTGGCCTTTAATAACGCCTACCACGGAGATACCTTTGGCGCTATGGCGGTAAGCGCGCGCAGCGCGTTCACCAACGCGTTCGACTCGTTGCTATTTGAAGTGGAGTTTATTGATACGCCGGATGCAGATAATATTGATGGCCTCAAATCTCAAATCTCAAACCTCAGATCCGAGCTAGCCTGTTTTATATTTGAGCCATTAGTACAAGGCGCAGGTGGTATGCTGATGTATGAAGCCCAATACCTCGACGAGCTAATGGCACATTGCCGCCAGGAAGGTGTATTGTTAATAGCCGATGAGATATTTACCGGCTTCGGGCGCACGGGTAAACTGTTTGCTACCGAACATGTAAGCGAAAAGCCGGATATAATGTGTTTTTCCAAAGGCTTAACAGGCGGTACCATGGCTTTGGGCTTAACCACCTGTACGCAGCAAATTTATGATGCCTTTTTATGGGACGATAAGCTG
>Ga0302303_10000295_pt1 | contig 45531 bp, 37 predicted proteins | sample III_Palsa_E2_1_FD_194542 | JGI IMG/M metagenome (GOLD analysis project Ga0302303, IMG submission 194542) | Peat permafrost microbial communities from Stordalen Mire near Abisko, Sweden - III_Palsa_E2_1 | ecosystem: Environmental > Terrestrial > Soil > Palsa > Peat permafrost | place: Sweden...
GAATGGAAGGTTTACGGCTTATCTGAACGGTTCTTTTGGTAAGCAATTAAAAAAAATTAATAAATGGGAGTTTTATTTAAGCGCGAATGCCAATGCTTCTGCAGGGCATAATTTTTTTATTGTAAACCAGCAAAATGGTTATCAAAACACCCAGAACTTAATATTTACACCCAGCTTTACCGCGCAATGGAATGATGTTATTATGCTGTCGCCTTCGTACAGCGTTAATTATGCGAGTACCCAATACCAACTGGTTAATTACCCCAATTCCAATTATACTACACAAACCGCCGGCATGATAGCAAATATCAGTCTGCCAAAAAATTTCAACTGGCGGACAAGCTATACATACACCTATAATCCCATAACTACGCCGGGTTTTCAGCAGCACACCAACCTGGTGAATTTTACGTTAACCAAGCGCATTCAGAAAAAAGATAAGGGCGAAATAGGCATTGTTTGCTACGACCTTTTGAACCAAAACGTAAGCGCATACCATTATGTGGTAGCCAATACCATAAACGATATTCAGAACCAGGTGCTGAGGCGGTATCTGCTTTTAACCTATACTTACCATTTTAACGCGTTTAAATGATAGCCGTCCACACAGGGTCTCCGCAGGACTCTGCTTTTGGGTATAAGGAAGCCAGTTAGAACATCTTACCGAAATATTGGCAATAATCAGAGCGGTTATTACTACAAATAAGAATTAGGAATTAAAGGCACGGGATTGAAATTGTAATATAAATTTGCCTTAAAGGCAAAATAGATTCCTAAATTTGAGCCGTTTTTACACCTGATTAAAAATTAATATTGCCAATGCCGCTTCATTTTAATTCCTTTATTCATTTAGTTTTTATCGGATTTGTTGCGCTTTTCCCGGTAGTTAATCCCTTAGGGACAGCGTTTATATTAAGCCCTTACTTTTCAGACCTGTCACGGAAGGAAAGGATAAGCGCAGTGAAGCGAGTTACCCTTTATTCGTTTATTATCTGTGCCATCACTTTATTTATTGGGCATTGGATCTTAGAGTTATTCGGACTATCCATTCCTATTATTCAACTTGCTGGTGGTATCATGATCTGTAAAATCGGGTGGGAGTTTCTTTCCTCCGATACCAAAGATGCCCCGGCAGTTAAATCAGCCGACAAAATTGAATTGGAAAAATTAAAAGTGGTTGAAAATAAGCTCTTTTATCCAATCACATTTCCGATAACTGCCGGCGCCGGCACTATAGCAGTGCTTTTTACACTAAGTGCACAAAGCGCTGATAAAGACCTGTCCGTCTACCTGGTTAATATGGGCGCTTTGTTCGTATCTGTTATTGGCATTTGCATACTCATTTTCATCTTTTATTTGAATACTAACCGCCTGATTAGTTACATCGGCACACGCAATGAAGAAATCATTAACCGAATTATGGCTTTTTTAATTTTCTGCGTGGGCTTGCAAATTGCAGCCGGTGGAATAACCCATTTAATTAAAGCTGCATTTTAGTAGGCCCCGGCACCATGTAGGGCGCCGCTTTTTTCTTCGGTTAAATTTGCCCGTTATAATTTGGGTCAAACTCCACAATCCATTCAATACCATATTTGTCCCTGAACATTCCGGCGTATGTACCCCAGGGACTGTCGCCAATGGGGCCTTCAATATCCCCACCTGCTGATAGGCCGTTAAATATTTGATCTGCCTCTTCCCTGCTTTCTGCACTAACCACTATTTTAGACCTGTTTTCGTTTTCGTTTACCCGTCCCATAAATTCAGGAACGTCATTAGCTATTAATACATTTTGTTTGCCAATAGGCAAGGCAATGGTCATTATTTTATTTGCTTCCTTTTCCGCTACCTGAAATTCAGCGCTTGCCAAGTCCTTGAAACGAATAATCTTGGTGAATTCTCCGCCAAAAACTGATTTGTAAAAAGTGAATGCTTCTTCGGCATTTCCGTTGAAGTTGATCCAGGGGTTAATTGTTCTCATAATTTTTAATTCTTAAAAGTGGTTGTAAATTTTCTTTTATGTTTTTTACGATAAGGTGGCCAACAGTTCTTCCAGGTTTTTTAAGGTCATGGTGAAGCCTATCTTGAAGCCTTCCAATAACTTCTCCAACCGTTCAAACGATTCATTAAAAATGATAATGTCCACTTTGGTTATGCCATTTTGTTCGCTGAAATTGTAATCCCATTCAGAACCCGGCAGTTCACGGTTTTCGTCTTTATCTGAAAACGCGTTGTACATCTTAAAATTGGTTTTCGGGGTAATCGATGTAAATTCCTGCACCGCCCAACGTTCCTGCCCATCGGGGCTTATCATCGCGTAAAATCGCCGCCCGCCTACTTCAAAATTCATATACTTGGTTTTGGCGCGCATAGGTGCAGGTGCTCCCCATTGGTCCAGTAGTTCGGCTTTGGTAAAGGCATCCCATACTAAAGACTGCCCGGCATTAAATTCCCTGGTTATATAAACCGTTTTCGCTGTTTTGTCAACGTTAAAATCAAATAGCAAATCGTTGTTCATTTTTTCTGTTCTTTAATTGTTGTTAATAATTGGTCAAGCTGATTAAATTGAATTTCCCAGTTTTGCCTGAATTGGGCTAACCAATGGTCAAACTCCTGCATTTTTTTCGCGTTAAAGTGATAATAAATCTCCCTGCCGCTATGCTCAGGTTTAATTAATTCACATTCGTGTAACACTTTAATATGCTTCGATACTGCCTGGCGGGTCATATCAAATTTTTCCGCCATTGCATTTGGTGTTAATGCCTGGATAGCTATTAATGTTAAAATAGCCCTGCGTGTTGGGTCTGATATGGCCTGGAATATATCTTGTTTCATTCTTAATTATTAATTGAGCAACCCTCAGGTTGCAAATATATATGCAACTTTTGAGTTGCGCAAATATATATGCATTTTTTTTCGAGTATAATGACGGGAAGTTTAGTGGCAATTGTGGTATTAGTTACAATAACTAACCAAACCGTCTTACTTTAGATGAAGAAAGGATTCGAAATTACAAACATTCATAACCATATTATTTTCAAATATTTATATTGAATTTATATAGGTTATTTATGCACAGAAGATAGTTCAAAAAGAAATAGCCTGCTAATAATCAATGCTTTAGCAGGCCATTGTATGACAAGGCGGAGAGGGAGGCTTCAACGAGCCTTTCGCAATGGGCTAATATTCAATATCTTAGATGCTATCTTATTTCTTACTCACCGAAATACGCACCGCTTATTTTACAGACTAATTGCAAATCTTATAACTTAAAGATACAGCTAATAATTTGGATTTTCAAATTTATTTGAAGCAAATAGTTTGATTTGGTTTACACTTCTTACCATTGATTTTGAAACAACATTAAATCTGTTGTAGTTTTGCTTTTCTTATAACCTATGAAACCAACCAACTTCAAACATCGCGGCAGATTTGACTTTTCGCCTCACCGCTACGAGATCGGCAACCCTATAATCCAAAACAAAGCCCTTGAAGGCAACCTCTTTTTAGTCAAACTTTATATGCTCAGCGAGAATGAATACCCCGCATTTTACCAATTCCACCTCGACCATTTCCTAAAGCAACACCCCAATGGCGAAGAAGACTTCTTCTACCTGGTCAAAGACATCATTCTTAACCGCATCAAGCATTTTAAGCGCCTCGATCCTTTCGGCGGTAAATATGCATCCGGCCTGGAAAACACCAAATTGCTGGAATCCTTTATCGGGTACCTTTCCACCATTGACCAATGGAGCAAACGCGGCCCGCTGGAAACCATGATCGATGAAAAGGATGCATTCATCGAAAGGTTAAAAGAAAAGATAAAACAATTGGAAGCGCAGCTTAAAGAATTTAACAAATATGAAGCCGGTGAAAAGATCGTTATTGCCAAAGGCGAACTGGCTGCCTTTATGAATTTGGTATTACAGGTACAGGAGCTGACACTACCCAACGGCCATAAGTTTGTGCGCTCACAAACCCAAAGCCCCTGGTATAAATTGATCGCCAAATATTTCCTGCATGGCGAAAACCAAATACCCATTGATACCGCCCGTAACTATTTCCCTGCCCAAAAGCAGGACAAGCCCGCCAAGTTTATCGAAATCGCCGAAAAAGACAAGCTATTTTCCATCAAATCGAAGGAAAAGAAATAGCCATTCTCGTATTCCTTTCTTTTCCAGTTCCTATCAGCGCTGACCAAACGCCCGCATTGGTCATTTAAAGCTATGCCTTTATTCTGAAATTTGTGGTAAAACCATGCAGCTATGGCTATTGATGACGAAATGGCTGTAAGGATAACTAAATGATAAAAAAACAAGGAGAATGAACAGATGAATGTAGAACTAATCACAAAGGAAGACTTTAAGGAATTTAAAAGCGAACTGTTAACTGAAATTAAAGCCATCATGCAGCCGGGGCCGGGACAATCAAAGAAATGGCTAAAAAGTAGCGAAGTGCGCAAGCTGCTAAATGTCTCGCCGGGTACCCTGCAAAACCTGCGGATCAACGGTACGCTTCGCTTCAGCAAGGTGGGCAGTATCATGTATTACAAACTGGAAGACATCAACAAGTTGTTGGAAGGGAACCGGCGTTAATGCAAAAACAGCTTAATCAATCATTAGCGAGTTATGGAAGGCTTATCAGACGCATGGAGAAAGACCAGCGCCTGATGGCTACCCATATCAGTTTATTTACCGCAATATTTGTGGCCTGGCAGCAGAATGGTTTTATGAGCCCTTTCCCGGTTACCCGTAAAAGCCTGATGGTTTTTTCCAAAATAGCCTCGGTAGCCACTTACCATAAGTGCATCAAAGAACTGAACGAATTTGGTTATATCAGCTACCGACCCACCTTTCATCCGAAAGCGGGCAGCTTAATCTATTGGCTATGAAAATCAGCAAGCACCACCCATACGAAAAAGCAGAGCGGGTTCACTGTGAACCCGGTTTCAGCGAAGAATTTCATGGTGAATTTATTCACAGGGAGCTATCGCTATATCAGTATAAAAGTTTATTTAGATATACAGATAAGCCAATGTCCTTTGCGAAAGCAAATGGAGCGAGCGGGAGTCAGGCTACGCCATGACTCCTGCTCGCCCTGCGGGGCTAAGGCATTTTTTGGTATACATGCGGTATACTTCGTTAGTGGTTTTCTGCCGCGGACAAGGGAAAATAGTATACTTCGCTGTACACGCGATAAGTAAAATAAGATAGGTCAGGATTATTAAAGCAAGATCGATGACGAAAGACATCAACATAAAAACCATCCGTTTCCCGGAAGCCAGCGACCAGAAGCTGCAAAAACTGGCCTTAAAAACCGGCCTCACCAAGCTGGCTTTTTTTATCGCGATGGTAGATTATTTCTATAAGAGCAAGAAGGACCCACGGGATTTAAATGATGAGTTATTAAAAAAGGAACTGGTCAAAAGGACGGATACCATTATCGCTTTTATCAAAGTGATGGAAGAAGAATTGCTACGGCCTTTAAAAAAAGACGGGGAGAAGATCATCAGGTCACAGGGTGACATTATTAAACAGTTCAACACCATCGCTACGCAGAACAACCAGCAAACAGATACGCTGAATAAGCAGGCAACCGGGACCGAACGGATAGTAACTTACCTGCAAAAGCAGGACACGACCCATTTACAAAAAATACACCTCAAAGCCAGGTTTTCAGAAATACTGGAGCATTATATTAAAAATCGTGAAAATATGGGCTTGGGTACCCGGCAGATCGACAAAGACAATTTAGCAAAAGAGGCCAGACAGCAATTAAGCAATTTATAGATACAAACCGTATGCACATTAATATCACTAAAAGCGAAGTAGGTAATAACAAAGGCAGCAGCAGTGCGCTGGTCAGATACCTGGGGAAAGAGAACGGCCAAATTAATCATCTCAAAAATGAACCTGAATATTGGTTCAATGCCCAAAGGCAGGATATACAACCCTATGAAACCCGGTATAGCATCGACCACAACATTGCTAAACTATCCAAAGACGAAGCTAAGTTCTTTCTCATTAATATCAGTCCCAGCGAAAACGAATTGTTGTTCCTGAAAGAATTATACGGCGAGCAGGGTGCTAAACAGGTATTAAAAGATTATGCCAATACAGTAATGAATGATTATGCCCTAAACTTTAAAAAGGAACACGTCAAAAGTAACCAAGATATTTTATATTATGGTAAGCTGGAAAATCACCGTTACTATACCCATAAAGACGAGGAAGTAAAACGAGGATTTGCCAAACGCGGAGACCAAAAGCCAGGGGAACAAATGCACGTACAGGTCATCGTCAGCCGGAAGGACATCACCGACAGCATCCGTTTAAGCCCTTTAAATAATTCCAGAGGAAAGAATGTAGCCCATAGCCTCAAGGTTGGGCAATTCGACCGCAGGGCGTTCAAGCAAAGCGCGGAAAATCAGTTTGATCGCACATTTGGTTATGACCGGCAACTACAGGAAACTTTCGCTTATGCCAACACCCTAAAGCACGGCGACTATGAACAGCGACTCGAAATGAAGGAAGCGGAAAAACAGGAGCAGGAGCAAAAGAGACAGCAAAAACACGAGTTGGAGCAGCAGCTAAAATTGCATCAAGAAAGGGAACAAAGTCAAAAGCAGGGCCAGGATATCGGGGTGGGTGGCTGGTGTAGCCGGTAACGCCGTTCACAAATAAATGATTCAATATCGAAGCATATTAAAAAAGGAAATACCTTCTACTACCTGCATTTAACAAATTAATTCCATAATCTGGAATAATGTTGCAACAAACAAATTAAAACATTCTGATTATCAGCTGATTGATCTATTGGCAATTTCTTTGTAGTCGTGCTGGAAACTTTCCAGCATGCGGTTAAAATATATTCTAAGTATTCTTATCTTCTTTATTTTACAAAGGGCTCATAGCCAAAATTGTACATTAAGTGTAGGTCTGGCTTCGTCAGGCAATACCATATGTTCGGGAAATAGTGTACTGTTATCCGCGACACCATTGGCGGGCAAAGCGCCCTATATTTACATTTGGAGCACGGGTGAAACATCATCATCGATTAACGTAAATAAGGCCGGCACTTATTCCGTTTCAATCAGCGACCAAACGCCGGGATGCCTACCTGTCACAAAAAGCATCGCTATTTCAGTTTCTTCAACACCCGGTCAGCCCGTGGTACAATCGCAAACCATTTGCCCAAATAGTTCGGCAACACTTGCCGCGATGGCACCTGGCGGTACCTATCAATGGTATGATAGCTCAAGCGGCGGCAATTTTTTGGGCACAGGTGTTACCTTTACTACACCCTTGCTGACCCAGGCCACAAGCTATTATGTTGAAACTACATTGGGCGGTTGCACCAGTTCCCGCACGGCGGTTACAGTGAACATTACAGGCAATCCTGTTACTCACGGGGCCACTGTGTGTTCGGGCGGTCAGGCAGTGCTTTCCGCCGGCGGCGGGCAAAGCTACACGTGGTATGCCGCGTCTGACACAGATACACCGCTCGGCACCGGGCCAAACTTTACTACACCGCCTCTAACGCAAACAACTGTTTATTATGTGGCAGCCGTTATTAACGGCTGCCCCGGCACATTAATTCCTGTTACAGCTTCAGTAAGCCCACCGCCGCCGCCGCCAACATCATCAAACACAACGGTTTGCTATGGCATGACAGCTACTGTACATGCCAGCATACAATATGGCGAAATTGACTGGTTCGACGTACCTTCCGGTGGTGAACCGCTAATTACCAGCCCCGATTTTACCACGCCTCCGTTAACAGCTACCACAACTTATTATGTGCAGGCCTCGGCTAATGGTTGCGAAAGCGGGCGCACACCGGTAACCATAACGGTTGAGCCACTACCGGCTGCACCAGTTACACAAAACGTGGCCATTTGTGCCGGATCGTCAGCAGTACTTACGGCAGCATCGCCCGGCAATTATTGCCAGTGGCTGGACGCCGCCACCGGCAAAATATTGGCAGGCGGCAATACATTTACAACCCCCGTGTTAAGTAGTTCAACTACTTACTACGTGCGCGCGGTTAATGGGGGCTGCGTAAGCGCCGCCATACCCGTAAGCGTTAGTGTGAACCTGCCGCCACCGGCCCCTACGGCAGCAAGCATATTAACTTGTTCAGGCAGCAAAGCTACTTTAAGTGCAACCGCGCCCGGCGGAAATTACCAATGGTACGACTCGCCAACCGGTGGGAATCTTTTGGCAACAAGCGACAGTTTTACTACGCCTTCTCTAACCGAAAATACTACATACTATGTACAAACTACCGCAGGCGGATGTATAAGTCCGCGCTCAGCGGTTATTGCGGCTGTGATGCCGGCAATACAGGCACCTTCGGCAGCGAACGTGACTGTGTGCGCGGGTAGCCCGGCCGTTCTTGCAGCGTCAGGCGCAGGAGGAGAATATAACTGGTATGACAGTGCGATTGGTGGCAACCTGTTGTTTACAGGCAAAATATTTGTAACACAGCCGCTAATAGCCACTACGAATTTTTATGTAGAAATAACAAATGAAGGATGCATCAGCGCCCGAAGCATTGTAACGGCTACAGTTATACCTTACCCTTTATCGCCAGTTGTAAACGGGACCACCATATGTCCTGGTTCAACAGCAGTTTTAAAGGCAAATGCTCCTGCCGCCGGTGTTTTGAGTTGGTACGATTCTGCTATAGGCGGCAACTTGTTAGCAACCGGAAATACTTTTACAACGCCGCCATTGTCGGCATCCATTATCTATTATGTTGAAAATACGGCGGGCAGTTGCGCCAGTCAGCGTGTGCCGGTAAGGGTTTCCGTTTATATTGTGCCTAACACGCAGTTCCTTTATCCAAGTGAAATAATATTTACATCAGCCAACAACCCGTTGCCCTCAATTAATAATACTTATGGCGGTACTTTTAGCGCCTCGCCGACAGGATTGGTTTTTGTGAGCACCAAAACCGGCCAGATAAACGCGGCTGCCAGCGCGCCCGGCAAATATATTATAACGTTTGCTGGTAACGACCCCTGCAACAGCACCTTTAGTTCGAACATCATTGTTGCCCAGCCTATAACCAAGGGCTTTGAATACGGAGGTCCATTTTGCCAGGCAGGTAATAATCCCCTTCCTGCTTTACCTGCTGGGTCGACTTCCGGTGCCTATAGCGCGTCGCCGACCGGGCTGGTTTTTGCTAATACGACAACAGGGGAAATAAATTTGGCTGCCAGCAAAGCAGGTACCTATACCATTTTTACAACCATTTTTACAAGCGTAGGTGGATCAACTGTTATTGATTCGGCGGAGGTAACAATTGATCCGCAAGCATTTGTAAGCGCGGGGCCAAACCAGGTGTTGCCTATCGGTACCCCCGTTCAACTGGAAGGCAGCATCACAGGCGGAACTACCGGCGGAACTTGGTCCGGAGGCGGAGGATCGTTCTTTAATGCGAAGCTTTTAAATGCTATCTATACCCCTTTACCCAGCGAGACGATTGTTAAACTTGTGTTAACCTCAAACGATCCGCCTGGTGTATGCGGCCCGCAATCTGATACGGTTACTGTTAATTTTGGCATCCCTCCGCCGCCACCCACAGCGGTGGGCACAGCAATTTGCGCAGGGAATACAGCCAGCATCACCGCGATTGGCCACGGCGGGACATATAGCTGGTACGATGCAGCAACCGGGGGTAATTTGTTGGCCACCGGCCCTGTTTACCTTACACCGCCGCTTACGGCCACTACTGTCTATTATGTGCAGGAAACTATTAATGCCGTTGCCAGCCCACGAACGGCCGTTACCGCAACTGTAAATCCGATACCTGTGGCACCCGTTGTAGCACCGCAGACCGTTTGCTCAGGCAACCAGGCATCGCTCACCGCAACAGGAGATGCATCCGGAACATATCAATGGTATGATCAGGCGGTTGGCGGCAATTTGCTATCTGTTAACGATACATTTTTAACGTCACCACTAACAACAAATACTACTTACTATGTACAGTCGGCAGCCAACGGCTGTACGGGAATAAGGACCAGGGTTGATCTCCCTGTAGTAGCCAGCCCGGCAATAACCAGCGCTGCGACAAGCATAATTTGCAGCGGCAATACATTAGTTTATGCGATAACGGCAAATATACCTTCTGCTACATTTAGCTGGAGTCGGGCTCAAATCCCCGGCATCAGCAACCCGGCCGTAAACGGTCAAATATCAGCATCCATCAATGAAACTTTAATAAACACCAGCCATAACGATATCAACGTAACCTATTTGATCATCCCTTTTGCCAACGGCTGCCAGGGGCCGGTTTTTAGTTACATAGTAACTGTTCACTCAACTAATATTATTACCAGCCCACATGCTACCACTATATGCACGGCCAGTTCAAGCGATTATGCCATCACAACCAATTCACAGGGCGTTGAATTCTACTGGAGCCGGGCGGCGGTACCAGGCATAACTAATGCCCCAGTTACCAACCAGGCCACAGATACCATCCGCGAACTGTTGTTTAATACCACCAATGCGCCCATAAATGTCAACTACATCATAACCTACCAAACCAATAATTGCAACGATGTGCCGTTCAATTTAACCGTAACGGTAAACCCAACAATTAGCGTTACCAGCGCTGCTTTTGGTTCGGCTTGCAGCGGGGTGCCCCAGAATTTCACTATCACATCAAACGTGCCCTCGGCTACTTTTAGCTGGAAACGATATGCCGTGCCACATATCAGCAACCCGGCGGTTTATGATCAAACATCTACTACCATCGGCGAAACGCTGCTCAACACCGGGAGCAGCGATTATAACGTTTTTTATATCATTACACCAATAGCATTCGGTTGCCAGGGTTATCCTTTTAACTATATTGTTGCTGTACACCCCCAAATGCCGCCTCCGGTTACTAAAACCAACTCGCCGGTTTGCCAGGGTAGTTCTATAACCCTCAATACACCATCTATTGAAAATGCCACTTATTTATGGAGTGGTCCAAACGGCTTTGCCTCATCGTCGCAAAACCCCGTTATTGACAACGTTGGGCCAGCCAATGCAGGTATTTATTATTTGAATGTTATGCTTAACGGTTGCACCAGCCCTACCGATTCGATAAAAGTTGCGATCAATGATCCCCCAGTAGCAAACGCTGGGGGTGATACGCTTGTTTGCATTGCCGTACCCGCCGTTCAGTTAAACGGAAAGGTTTCGGGCGGAGCAACTACCGGGATATGGACAACAAGCGGAACAGGCACGTTTTCGCCAACTGGTAACACACTTAATGCGCAATATATTCCTTCGGAAAAGGACCGTACTGATGGCTATGTTACACTTACCCTTACCTCCACAAGTACCGACAATTGCAATATTGCAACTTCGGACATGATCGTAAAGTTTGGGCAATATGCGGCTGTATATGCCGGCGATGATCAAAAAGTATGTTCGCAAACTACAAGCGTGCCGTTAAGTGGTAAGATAACCATTCCTGGTGGGGGTACCTGGAGTACCTCTGGTACCGGGACTTTCAGCTCGTCACCAACCGACCTTGAGGCAAGGTATATCCCCAGCGCTGATGACATTAAAAATGATTCTGTAACATTAACGCTTACGGCCAGCGATCCTGGGGAATGTTACTTCGCCACAGCCAGGGAAAAGATACATTTTTTGCCCCCGCCAACAGTAAATGCTGGGGGAACAAGATATGTACTTGCCGGGCGGCAAATTACTTTGGAGCCGGTAGTTAGCGACCCCAAAATGCATTATTTATGGAGCCCGGATAGCGGCATCAACAACGATACATTAAAAAACCCCGAAATAACCGGCGATATTGACCGCATCTATACACTAACCGTAACCGACAGCCTGGGATGTGTTAGCCAGGACAAAACCTTTATAAAAGTTTCGCCTAAACTGGTTATTCCCAATACATTTACACCAAATGGCGACGGGATAAATGACAAATGGGATATTGAGGGCCTGATAGCTTATAGCACAGCCACTGTTGATGTTTTTTCAAGATATGGTGGAAAAGTATTTCATTCGATAGGCTACAGTACATCATGGGATGGTACCTATGCGGGCAAAGCGCTGCCTATAGGCGTTTATTATTATGTAATAGACACTAAGGTTTACGGGCAGGTATTGTCGGGCTGGGTAGCCATCCTCAGGTAGATTAAATGGAATTATTCAATTGGTAATCGGCCGCGAGCGTTTTGGCGGTTATGGTTTTTATCATTTCATCAAGTTCATCGGCTGAAGATACCATATATCCCAGCATGGTTTTCATTTCAACTTCGTTGCCCTGTGCAGATTCTAAAAGACTGGCAAGCCCCATAATCCTTGACAATGGCGCCCTTACAAGGTGTGATTGAATCCATGATATTTCCCTGAATTTCTCATTTTGATCTTCAAGCGCCTTTAAATAATTAAGCTTTTCAGTTATATCATTTGCTATTACCACATTAGCGCTTTCTTCTTTATACTGGATTGGCGCAATTCTAATTTCGACCTTTATTAATTCCCCATTCTTTTTCTTGTGGATCACTATATTTTGGGAAAGTTTTCCCGGGTCGCGCTTGCCTTCGGCAATCCCACGTTCAAGTGCAGGGATTTCTTCTTCGGGCCTTATATCTATCAATGTCATCGATAAAAATTCTTCGCGCGTAAAACCATAGTGCTTTATGGTAGCCAAATTAACATCCAGAAAGTGCAACGTGTCTAAATTAACCACCCACATAGGCAATGGGCTTAAGTCAAACAATTCACTATATCTTTTTTCTGATTCGCGTAGGCTAACAATGCTCTTTCTGCGCTCAATGCTGTAAGCTACGCTTTTGTAGAGCGACATAGCGGTTAATTCATCTTTTATTAGGTAATCGGAAACGCCCAGCGAAAGCGACTTAACGCCAAATGTAAAATCGGTGTATCCGGTCAAAACAATTACGGGAATATTTTGGCATAGCTCGATAATTTCCTGTATAAGCGGCTCCCCGGCATTGTCTGGAAGGGATAGATCTAAAAGAATAACATCAAACCTGCAATTATCCTTTAACAAGTTTTCCTTTGCTGCTTTAAAGTTTTTTGCCTGTACTATTTCGGGTGCCTCTATATGCTCAAATAAAAAATCTTCCACCAATGCAAAATCGCCAGGATTATCTTCAACTATCAAAACATTGTATTTCCCTTTATCGGCAGCCATTGGATTAATTTTGGGGGATAGAAACTATATTGATCCAGAAATCTTCGATTTTGGTAACGGCCTGCACAAACTCGTTAACATCAATTGGCTTGGTGATATAGCAGTTCACGTGGCTTTTGTAAGATTGCAGGATATCCTTTTCTGCAGATGAGGTGGTTAACATGATAACAGGGATTTGTTTATACTTTTCGTGATTTTTAATATAGGTTAACACTTCGTGCCCGCTCATTTTTGGCAGGTTAATATCCAATAAAACAAGGTCGGGGATTTCGTCCTTATCCGTTAAATTTTCAAAAAAATTAACAACTTCCCTGCCGTCCCTTATCACTTTTAAGATGTTAATTATCTTGCTTTCCTCAAAGGCTTCTGTGGTCAAAATAATGTCGCCTTCGTTATCTTCCACCAATAAAATATCTAACGATTTCATGATTTGTTGTTTTTAATTATTGTGAAATAAAAAGTGCTTCCAACGGCTAATTCCGATTCAAGCCATACCCTCCCGCCCATGTTTTCGATAATCTTTTTGGTTATTGCCAGTCCCATTCCTGTGCCTGAATATTGGCTTTTGGTATGTAATCGCTGGAAAATGATAAATATTTTGTCAAAATATTCAGCGTCGATGCCAATACCATTATCCTTGACCGAGAATTGCCAATGATCTGGCTTTTCCTCGGCGGAAATAATGAGTTTGGGCGGGGTACCAGGTTTGCAATATTTTAACCCATTGCTTACCAGGTTTTGAAAAACCTGCCGAAGCGGGGTCCTGTAAAAATTTATCGACGGTAAATCGTCGAATTCAATGATCGCATGTGAGTCTTCAATTTGCTTTCTGTAAAGCGCTGTGATTTCCTTTATAAGCTTACTTACATTTATTGCTTCCAGATCATCTTCAAGGGCGCCAACCTTCGAAAAATCAAGCAGATCCAGAATGATCTGGCGCATCCGCTTGGCGCCGTCTACGGCAAAGTTTATATATTGCTTCCCTCGTTCGTCAATTATTGGACTGTATTTCTTATCGATTTGGCTTAAGAAACTGGTAATCATTCTAAGTGGTTCCTGCAGATCATGCGAAGCCACGTAAGCAAATTGCTCAAGTTCGGCATTTGATATGGAGAGTTCTTTAGCTTGTTTTTTAAGGTTCTGATTCAGCTCTTTTAATTGTATTTCGGCCATTTTACGTTCCGACACATCTTTAAAGTAAACCGATAAGCCATTCCCGGAAGGATAAGCGCTAATCTCATACCATTTAAATAAGGGCGGGTAATAATCCTCAAAATGCATTGCCTGTTGTGTTTCCAGCGCTTCATGATATTTTTTGTAGGATTGCGATGCTGTTGAATCGGAAAATATATCCCATAAATTGTTATTTACCATTTCCGTTTTGGTTTTCCCAAGCACTTTTTCGGCCATATTGTTCCAGTAGGTAACTGTCCAGTTCTTGTCAACCGCAAAAAAAGCATCGCCTATGCTTTCCAGTATAGTATTCCTCTCTTCCAATATTTCCTTAACAGCCGCTTCGGCCAATTTACGCTCCGAAACATCTTTAAAATAAACGGACAGACCGGCACTTGAAGGATAAGCGCTAATTTCAAGCCATAGCGACATGGTTGGGTAATAGTCATCAAAACGAACTGTTTGGTTACTTTCCATCGCCGTGTGGAGCAATGTGTAGGTTTCCATTGAAATGGCATCAGCATAAACATCCCACAAATTGCGGCCAACTATCTTGCTTCTGGGCATTTGCATAAGCTTTTCGGCCATATTATTCCAATAGGTAACCGTCCAGTTTTTATCTATGGCATAAAATGCATCGCCTATACTTTCCAGTATAATGTCCTTTTCCACAAGTGCCTGTTTAACAGCAAGTTCAGCGTTTTTTCGGCCGGTCACATCCTTAATATAAACGGTTAGGCCATTAACAGCTGGGTAAATGCTTATGGCTAACCATAATTTTAAAGGGTCGCTATAAAGATCGAAATGGGCGCTCCGCCCGGTCGTCATTACTTCCTGGTATTTATTATATTGTTCAGTACCAACGGCTTGCGGAAATATTTCCCATAAATTGTGGTTTAACATTTCATTTTTGGGCTTTCCCATCAACGTCTCAGCCTTCTTGTTCCAATAAGTCACCACCCAATTGTTATCCAATGCAAAAAAGGCATCGTCAATGCTTTCCAATATAGTGTTCTTTTCCTCAAGCGCTTCCCTAACTCCAGCTTCAGCTTTTTTGCGCGAGTCAATATCCTGGAAACTGCCATAAATCCGTACACATTTCCCCACTGAAAATTCCGCCTCCCCCATTACCCTTATCCATTTGGTAATGCCTTTCGCGGTTACAATCTGCAACTCCACATCGTACGGTTTTCCTTTTTCAAAAGCATCCTTAACCTTTTGCCTGATAATGGCACGGTCCTCCCCATCCTTGAAAAAGCTGGAAGCGCTTTCCAGATCGGGTTCAAAACCTGATTCTACTTCGTGGATTTCTTTTGTTATGGCCGACCAGTAAACCGCTCCTTTTACCATATCAATTTCCCAGCCACCTATGCGCGCCAGGGTTGTGGCCTTCTCCAGTAACTTCTCCAGTTCTTTTTTGTCTGTAATATCCTTAGCTACGCAAAAGGTTAAGCCTTCTTCAGATACCGGAGTGGTTGTCCATGCAAGCCATTTTATTTTGCCTGTGCGGGTAACGTACCTGTTCTCGAAATATAGCGTGGCATTCCCCTCGCCAATCAAGTCCAGTTGCGTAGCGGTGCCCTTTATATCATCAGTGTAAACAAATTCCCTGAACGGCCTGCTCAGTAGTTCCAATTCGGTATATTCAAGGATTGTGCACATTGCAGGGTTAATTTTCTTGAAATACCCGTCGACCCCCACAATGCAAATAATATCTGGCGCAAGATTAAAAACCTGGTTGAGTTCCTGTTCCAATTGCTTACGCTTTATTTCTGCCCCTATATGCATGCCGCAGGTATCAAAAAGGGTGGTCAGCTCATGTTTTTGCTCAACATCTTCGTTTAAACCGAGCATTATCACCCCAATTGTTTTGTTGTAATGTTGTAACGGTATACCGTAAATGGTTTTTAAACCGGCTTTCCTGGCGGCCTCTCTTCTAAAAAAATTTTTATTTTCGACAACATCACGCCAAAACTGTATGGCTTGTGTTTTCCAGATTATACCCGGAAATCCTTCCCCTTTTACAAAACTTCGTACCGTGGCACTTTCCTTATAGAAAGTTTCCATCAGGCCGCTTTTTTGTGATTTTACAGTTAAGCTGATCTTCTTTTTATCCGAACTGATGAGCCAGGCCTCAGCCATACTGAATTTGCCAAAATCCATCAGTAGCTCGAGCACCTGATGGATCGAATCGTTTAATTCAACGTGTTCACTGAAAATTGAACTTATATTGGCCAACAACGCTTTTTGGGACTCGTCATGTTTCCGTTGCGTGATGTCCCTTATAAAAATCGAAACACCCTCATCTGAGGGATATATCCTGTTTTCCTGCCATAGATTGAGGGGCTCATAACGGTCCTCGTTGCACACATACCTTTTTTCTTCAACCGCAGTTTGAATTGCATTATAGGTAGGCGTGCCGATGGCATCCGGGAAAACCGCCCATATATTTTTGCCAATTAACGATTCGGGGCTTAACCCTATCATTTCACATATCTTTTTATTTGCGTAAGTATAACATAGTTTGTCATCAAGGGCGATGAAACCATCCGTTATATTGTTTAATAACTCTTCAATTTGTTTGTTCTTTTTACCAATTACGGCCTCTGCAAGTTTAACATCGGTAATATCATTGGTGAGCGAATAAAAACCCTTTATTTTATCATGGTCCTTATCAGGTAAATATTGCGTGTGCGTATAGATCGCTTTACCCTTGTTGTTGTAAAACGTGCGTTCAAAACTTTGGGCCTCACCTTGCAAAACATGCTGTATATGTACCTCATGCAGCTTGAATTCATCGTCGCCCAAAAGCTCCTGTTTGCTTATGCCCTGCATTTCGTGTAACTGCTTTCCGAACCATTCCAGGTGCGGTTTATTGGCAAACAGGCAATGCAAATCGGCTGTCCAGTAAGCTATTAATGCAGGTATATTATCGGTAACCGTTTTTATAAAGCCGGCATTTTCAATTATCCTTTCCTCGTTTAATTTACGTTCGGTAATGTCCGACCGTATCGCAACATATTGGTAAGGTTTTCCTTTTTCGTTTAAAAACGGAACTATGGTGGTATCAACCCAATAGTAGCTGCCATCTTTGGCTTTGTTTTTCAAATCCCCTTTCCAAACTTCACCGCGGGCAATAGTCGTCCACAAATTTTTAATAAAGGCCTTATCGTGGTAACCTGAATTGATGAGGCGGTGATCTTTGCCTATTAATTCCTCCCTGCTGTATTTTGATATGCGGCAAAAGTTTTGGTTTACATGCTGAATAATTCCTTTTTGATCAGTAATGGCCACAATTGCCGATTCATCAAGGGCGTGTTTATAATCAAACAGTTCCTTAAGCGTATCTTCCAATAAATCATCGTCGCGCTTTTTTTCAGAGATATCCTTAAAATTGCATACAATAGCCTTTATTTCGGGGTCATCCAAAAAATTGGTATAAGTACATTCCAGCCAAATAAAATGCCCGTCGAAATGTTTCGATCTAAAAATACAGGTTATCGGCTGGCCGGGGTTATTTGATGCCTGTTTGAGCGTAGCCTCCACCGCTTTCACATCGCCCGGGTGCGTTAAATCTTTTATGGTGCTTTTTGCCCTGTCGGCGGAATTCCAACCGCTAATCCGTTCGGCCGAGGGGCTGCGGTAAATAATATTAAAATCGGCGTTTAACAGGGTAATACCTTCTTGGCTGTTCTCAATAATTTTTTTGAAACGGTTATCACCGATTATAGCATGCTGATTTTTTTGAAGGTGATTTTTGTAATGTATCCCCTCTTTTTTTGCCACCTGTTCTTCTGTTTGCTCCATGTACCCCAATAACTCATGCTTGCTATTAAATAAAGCTTTGTAGTTTATGGCGGCAAAAAATATGGAGCCATCGTTTTTTATCCGAAAGCCTGTGGTTAAGTATGTTTTATTGGTGAGCGCTAAGCTGAGGTTTTCAGATGGTTCATTGTTTTCAATTGCCTTTGGAGGGTACAGGGTTGAAATCGGTTTGCCAACAATTTCATTTTCGGAGTAGCCATAAATTGTTTTAGCTGAGCCACTCCAACTGATGATGGAACCGGCGGCGTCGGTAATTACAATGGCGTAATCCGGTATATTATTAAGTAGCATTGTTTTAAACTTTCGAAAAATTTATCCGTAGGGGATAGTGGCCTAAAATCCAAAGGGCCTCAATAGCTGAATTTTTGTGATAGGTTTAGCTGTTGGGGTATACAACCTTTGGTTTTAAGTTGTATAAACCTAACAATCATTTTTGGAATATACAACTCCATTAAATTTCAAATATTGTAAATATTTTATCCAGCCGAATAATACGGGCCTGTTTTTAAAAAAAAATTCAATAAAGTTACCTTATATTGTAAAGTAATATATAAATAGAGGTTTAATCTTGTCATTTCATTTATCTGCACGTGCAAACATTCTTTTTAAAAAAAATAAAAAAAAGAACAGCGAAATATTAATTGAAAGAATTAGCAGGCTTTACGTGTAAAAACAAGAACTTTACTGATTGTTTTACGTATAGCCAGTTTATAACCAAGAACCTGTAATGAGCCCTTACAATATATTTATAGTAGAAGATGACACCTGGTACGGCGAGATATTGCAATACCACATTAGCTTAAACCCCGACTATAAAGTAACCCGGTTTGAGACCGCTAAAGACTGCCTGAGTAAACTATACCTGCAGCCCGATTTAATAACAATTGATTTTAAATTGCCCGATATGACGGGCGACAAGTTGTATAAAAAAATAAGGGAATCAAATTCGCAGGTGCCGGTTATTATTGTAAGCTCGCAGGAAAATATAGCCGTTGCTGTAAACCTGCTAAAAATGGGGGTAAGCGATTACCTGGTAAAGGATGAGGGCACCGAAGAGCTACTATGGAATAGCATTATTAGGATAAGGGAAACCCAGGCACTTAAACAGGAGGTGGCACAACTTCGCGAGGAGCTTGGGCAAAAATTTTCATTTGAAAAGACCCTCATCGGCCAAAGCGATGCATTGAAAAGAATTTTTGGGATAATGGAAAAGGCTACAAAAACTAACATAAATGTTTCCATATCCGGCGAAACCGGAACAGGCAAGGAGGTTGTTGCTAAAGCCATCCATTACAATAATGAACGACGGAAAAGCCATTTGTAGCAGTAAACATGGCTGCTATTCCCTCGGAATTGGTTGAAAGCGAATTATTTGGATTTGAAAAAGGCGCGTTTACCGGCGCTGTTGCACGTAAGCCAGGGAAATTTGAAGAAGCCAATGGTGGTACCATCTTCCTGGACGAAATTGCCGAATTGAACCTGAACCACCAAAGCAAGCTTTTGCGCGTTTTACAGGAACGCGAGGTGGTGCGAATAGGTGGAAATGAAAAAATAAAACTTGACATAAGGCTAATTGTAGCCACGCACAAAAACCTGGCCGACGAAGTAAAGAAAGGAACTTTCCGCGAAGATCTGTATTACCGGGTGATGGGCCTGCCTATTGAGCTGCCACCCCTGCGCGACCGCGGCATTGATGTATTGATACTGGCTAAATATTTCCTGGATGATTTTGCTAAACAGAATAAACTTGGTACGATAACCATCGCCGAAGACGCGAAGGAAAAGTTACTACGCTACCAGTTCCCTGGCAACATAAGGGAGCTTAAGAGTATTATTGACCTGGCAGCCGTAATGTGTGATGACAACAACATTAAGGCCGGGGATATTACATTTAATGCCATCAGGCGCGACGATTCGTTTACTTTAGAACAGCAAACCCTGAAACAACATACCTGCGATATTATAAAACACTACTTAAAAAAGAACAACAACGATGTTGTAGCCACCGCCAGGATGCTTGATATTGGCAAAAGCACCATTTATAAGATGATGCAATTGGGCGAATTGAGTTAAAAAGCGTCCCCAATTTCCGCCACGCGGATATTTTTCCAGAAAATAGAGAACGACCTGATTTCGTGTATTTTTATATGCCTGATAATCAACGCTATATAACCACATTTTAATTTGGTACGATTTTGATGAATTGTTTAGCGCAAAACATTAACAGGTACTTTCAAAAACACACCTTTTTAATTCATAACAGCAATAAAACAATGATCATCCTAATTATAATCACAACCTTTATCAGGATGATAAAGGCAAAGCGCAAAAAGGAGCCTATGCTGGTTAGCATTAAAGCAACTGTAAGTTCGGGTTTTAACATTTATAAATAAGTATTTAACCAATTAACCCAGCAACTATGGACGGTAAGGAAGAACTATATGATCTGTCGCAGCTAATTGCCGTTAGCAGGGGTAACGATGCCTTTGTAAAAAAAATGGTTGATATTTTTTGCAGCGAAACCGCGGGAATGCTAAATAAGATGACGCAGGCTTACTATGCCGGCAATCTGGAAAAAATGGGTGATATGGCGCACCGGATAAAACCAAGCATTGATAATTTGAAGATCAGTGCATTGAAGCAAACCATCCGCGATGTCGAAAAAATGGGCTCAGGCGAAATGGTTGTGGCGGGTCTTGAAGAGGCCCTCGATAAAATGGCACGTATCATAAATGACGTGATCAGTTCATTAAGATCAAAATATCCGGCTTAAGCAATTTAATGCCATGAAAGTAGCACAAAAATTATATAAAAATGGTTTGTATCATAAACAGCACGGCGATGAATTGACGGGTAACGGGGCCGTGCTTGTTTTGGCCTTCGGCGGCAAACAAGTGTTGGAAACTGAAACTATCCATCAAAAACTTGAAGCTGACTATCCGAATGCCGAAATAATTTTGTGCTCTACATCGGGAGAGATATTTGACGACGCGGTTTACGATGATACCGTTTCGATACTAATAATGGAGTTTGAAAAAACACCGCTTAAAGCAACCAGTATCAATATAAATGACGCCGAGAACAGCTTTGAGGCCGGCAAAATGTTATTCGACCGCTTAAACAGGAAAGACCTGGCCTACGTGATGGTAATTTCGGATGGTGGTACAGTAAACGGGAGCGAATTGGTGAGGGGCATAGAACGCATTAACCAGGGAAAGGTGCCCGTAACGGGCGGCATAGCCGGCGACAGTGATAAATTTAAATACACCCTGGTAGGCTGTAACGAAGAACCCGCACGCGGAAATATAGCTGCTATTGGTTTTTACGGGGATAGCTTGAGAATAGGGCATGGCTCATTGGGCGGCTGGGAAATTTTCGGGCCGGAAAAGAGGGTGCCCCGTTCTGTTGAGAATCGCCTGTATGAGATAGATGGGAAAAGTGCGTTGGACGTATATAAGCAGTACCTTGGCAAATATGCCGAAGAATTGCCTGGTTCGGCATTACTGTTCCCATTATATGTACGTGCCGAAGGAAGCGAAGGCTCGGTTGTACGATCGATATTATCAATAGATAATGAAGAACAATGCATGGTGTTTGCCGGTGATATACCCGAGGGCGCCCATATCCAGTTCATGAAAGCCAATTTTGATAAATTGATAAAAGCTGCTGAAGGCGCCGCTGTTAATACATTTAAACAGGTGGCTGATAAGATTTCGCCTAAGCTTGCATTGCTGATAAGTTGCGTTGGAAGGAAAATTATTTTAGGCAACCGGATAGACGAGGAAATAGAAACGGTAAAGGAAGTATTTGGAAATACTACCCTCGTGTCGGGTTTTTACTCTTATGGCGAGATTTCGCCGATAAATTACAATACAAAATGTAAATTGCACAATCAAACGATGACTATAACAACTTTTGATGAAGTAACCTAAATGATGGCTTATCATAAATTACTGCAAAGGCAACTTAACAAATATGCGGGCGGTAATAATATTACGCCCGACAATCTTCAGCTGCTGCTCGAAGCGGTAAATGATTCCTATTTGGCCTTTGAAAAAGATAAAGAGTTATCTGACCACGCCTTTACGATTAGCCAGCAGGAATATATAGAAATAAACACCCGGCTTAAAGAAGAAGTTGAACTCCGAAAACTTTCGATTCAAAAACTTAAATCCATACTAAGCCATTTCATCTCCGAAAACAAAGAATCATTTACTGAAAAGGACGATAACCTGCTCGAAATAGTCGATCAGCTAACCGACGAAATGAACAGGCGAAAAGCGGTGGAACAGCAATTACTGCTTGCAAAGGAAGAAGCCGAAAAAGCGAGCATTGCAAAATCAGATTTCCTGTCGGTGATCAGCCACGAGATACGCACGCCCCTGAATGCGGTTATCGGCATGGGCCATTTGCTTCATAAAAACCAGCCAAGGCCCGACCAGGTCGAAAATCTGAATGCTTTACGAATATCGGCCGATAATTTATTGGTGCTGATAAATGACATACTTGATTTTAACAAAATAGAAGCGGGCAAGCTGGACCTTGAGGCAGCGCCATTCAGTGTGAAAAAATTGGCTAAAGATATCGTAAGGGCCAACACCAATGGCGCAAATGAACGTGAAAATGGCATCTCATTACTCATTGATGACAAGATACCGGATTACCTTTTGGGCGATTCATTGAGGTTGGGGCAGGTACTGAATAACCTTGTCGCAAACGCAGTAAAATTTACTCAAAAAGGTTTTATATCGGTGCGGGTTGATCTGGCCGAATTAAATGCAAAATCTGCCGTAATTAAATTTTCGGTGATTGATACAGGTGTGGGTATAGCGCCCGAAAACGTCCGTGGTATTTTCCTCCCATTTATGCAGGCCTCTACATCAATTACCCGGAAATATGGCGGCACGGGGTTGGGATTGGCGATTACGCGCAAAATCCTGCAATTATTAAACAGCGATATTGAAGTCGAAACAAAGGTTGGCAAAGGCTCCAAGTTTTTTTTTAGTATTGAACTTGATATTGTAGTAACGAATCCGGAAAACCCTTACGAATTTGATATCATTGATTTTGACCTGAAGCAAGCGTGTATTTTACTTGCCGAGGATACAATGTTCAATGTCTTTTACGCCACGCAGTTGCTCGAAAGCTGGAATTCACAGGTTGAAGTTGCCGAAAACGGGCAGATCGCGGTTGAAATGATGAAAACTGGTAACTATGACCTAATACTAATGGATCTGCATATGCCTGTGATGGACGGCTATACCGCTGCGATTAAAATAAGGGAATTCAATACAACCATTCCAATAGTGGCCCTAACAGCCTCGGTTAGCGGCAACGTACGCGAAAAAGTAATGGAAGCGGGCATGCAGGACTACGTTACCAAGCCGCTTAACCCCGATGAATTCTATATTAAGGTGAGAAAGTACCTGATCTGAAGGCAGCATATCTGTCCTCGTTTTAGATTACCCGGTTTTTAAGGCGCCAGTTCCATTTTTTTAATAACGCGGTACCAGCGATAGAAGTAGGACATCATTCTTAGGAAATTCATATAAAGAGCTACCCCCACAACCTGCATTACTATTACCCAATAAACATTTAAAAACGCAGCTGCCACAAATGACGTAATAAGTATGCTGATATGCAGCCTTATTATTTTGTTTGTTGCCCTTGAGTGTACCTGGTAATGCTTGGTAAGTAAATGATGAAGGTGTGTCCGATCGGGGTGGAAAGGCGATTTTCCTTTTTTTATCCTGCTGTAAAATACCCTTACGGCATCTAAAACTGGGATCATGCAGCTGCCGGTTACCAGTACTATAAATTCCGACGTGAGCATCGATCCGTTGTCTCCCGCTTCGCGGATAAAATTGATACCAACCGTCGATATTATCAACCCAAATACGAGCGACCCGCTATCGCCCATAAATATTTTTGCCGGCCGCCAGTTATATTTTAAGAATATTACCAGAGCCGCGCATAATGGCAAAAGTAAAAACAGCCATCCTTTACCGGGGGTCATAATGCTCATCACAGCGAGCATGAAAATATTTATCAGCGACATACCGCCCGCCAGGCCGTCTATACCATCCATCAAATTGAAAGCGTTAGTAACACCGGTAACCACTAACACTGTCAAAAGGTATTGTACTATAACAGGCAGTTCATGGGTGCCAAAAAGGCCGTGCAGCGAGGTGATGAGCGCGCCATCCCAGCCTATTGCACACGCGCACAGGATTTGTAGTAACAAGCGTAATTTAACCGAAAGGTTTAGCCTGTCGTCAACAAGGCCGGTTACCATCATAACAATAATAGCAGCAACCATTGCCAGATGATTGCCTATAAACGCTTGCAGTGGATTTGAAAAAGCTGCAACTACGCCAATACTCAATACAATTACTAATCCGCCAATGGCCGGTACTGGCTGCCTGTGGAATTTACGATAGTTAGGTATATCAACCAGGCCCAGCTTTGGGCTAAGTTTAATCATAACCGGGAAAAGGATGGCGGCGGCGGCTAAAGTAAGGCCGACAGAATAAATAAGTTGTAAAAATAAAGTGCTCATATATTAATATCGTAATTAGCGGTTTTCGTAAAAAAAGGCAGGGAATTGCAGGTGCCCTAACTCAAATTGAATTAATTTTTCGCCCGACAGCTTTTTTGAAATCTTGGGTGTAAGTTTTCCTTTTTTCGGAGCCTGCAAGGCACTTAAGATCATATGCTCATACTTATCAGCAATAAGTTTCCAGTTATAGCGCCTGTGAGCGATTTCGCTCATAGCCCGGGCAACTTTTTTTAAATCTCCAATCTTTTTAGTGCTGATCAGGCTTATCAGCTCCTCTTCAGACCTAAAGTATAAGGCCTTTCCTTCGGTTGTAGTTCTGTTGTAGGATACGCCGTATACCATTATGGGCAACCCTAAATACATAGCCTCAACCAGGGCGGGATTTGTGCCACCGGCGCTATGCCCGTGCAAGTACAAATAACAATTGCCGCGCAGTACATCAATGGCCCGTTGGTTGTAAATAGGGTCAAGAAGTATGATATTGGAGAAATGCGAAAATTGTTGCCGAATGTCTTTCCCATATTCGCTGTTATTCCAGTTGCCAACAATAACCATTTTATGCTGGGGCAGCTTTGAAAACGCACCTAATATCATTGCGATGTTATTTTCGGGTTCAATACGGCATACCTTAAATGCATACGGATTTTTCAGGAAGTGATACTTTTCTTTATCGGCCGCAGTTGGGGCCGACTTTATTGTATGATCGGCGCCATATTCAATTATATTACTCAGCGTTTTATACCTTATCGCAGTATAATCTTGTATCGATTCGTTATCCGCGATATCCGCGTGCGAGAATTTAACGGCCATCCATTCGGCTGCCCATAAATAAAGGCGGGCCATTTTACTCCATTTATTCCGTTTCCATTCAATCCCGTCAATGGATATTACTATTTTCTTGTTGGTAAAAAACCTTACGAAAGGCAACATAAATCCGCCGCTAACGCCAAGTATTAATAAAACGTCGGCATAAAATATGGCGTGCAATATGCTTAGGCAATCGTAAATAATACTTTGGGCGCCATTCGCCTCAAGCGGAAGGTAAATTAACCGGGCGCCTTTATAATTTGTATGCCTTTCGCTCTTCGGATATTTTTTCCCTGAACAATAAACCGACAGATCCCACTTACCTGCTAAATTATCAACCAGGTGCTCGACAAGCGTTTCAAAACCCCCGTAATTTGCCGGGAGGCCTACTGTTCCAATTATCGCTATTTTTTTATTCTTCATAATCAATTCGTGTTTATTGTTGTTTGCCAATGATGTGCCACGGTTGTATGCTGTTGTTTTTCAGCTACTTATAAAACATTTTGTTTTATTGAATTCCATTTTATGGATTAAACTTCCAGCGCCGGAACCCGGTCAAAAACCTCTTCTTCAGCATTGAACGTGGTTTTAATTTTTCGCCGGAAGGCCGATTGCGAAAAATGCTGGGCCCTAAACCAGGCAGATAATGCCATTTTACGGTAATAGGCTTCATCGGAATACAAATGGAGTATGGTATCTGTAAGCTTTTTGATATCGCGCGAATCAGCATATATACCTTCCACACCATCCTTTACCAATTCTGTAACGCCGCCAACAGGCGGCACAATTACAGGCAGGCCATAGTACATTCCTTCTAAAACCGTCATGCCAAAGGTTTCAATCCATTGGTCGGTTAGCGATAGGTTTACAACCACATAAGCGCTTTTATAAAATTGGGCAGTATCGCTCTGTACCGGAAATACTACGCAGTTTGCAGGCGTATCTGTTTGTTGCTGGAATAAGTTTACGGCTTGTTGTGGTGCATTTAATACCAGTTTAAAGGTTATATCGGGCAAGGCCCTGGCCAGTTCAACAAATTGATAAATGCCTTTATAGGCTTTTAACGAGCAAAGCATTAGAACGGTAAAAGGAAGGTTTTTATCGGGGCAAACCGTTTTCATCGCCTCTTTAGCAAATGAATCGGGCAGGGCATTGTATACCACGCGCGACTTTTCGGGTAGGAAGGCAAACTGGGTTTTAACAAATTCCGAAACGAATATTATTTCGTCAAGGCACACAGCCGCAATTTTGGCGAGCAGCGATTTTAATGCCTGAGGTTTGATACTAACCTCATGTACATGATAAATTACCCTGCAACCGCGGCATACGCCCGCCAGCGCGGCACCGAAGGGGAGCAGCGTATTCACGTAAACCGTGTCATCCTTTTTAAGCGCAAAAAGCAATGTTAAAAATAAAACCACCTGCGACCACGTGAATAAAAACAGGGTAATAAATTTATTGGGGCTCCATTTATAAAAAATATTATGGTTCCGCACCGCTGGGATATTACTCAATGTGCCGTTTCCAGAGGGTGTTGATGTATACAAATGAACTTCGTAAGTCGCGGTTAATACCTCGAGCGACTGGCGCAATACCAGCGGGCTCCCGCTAAAGTCATTTAATAAATGGACCGCTATTATTCTTTTATTTTTCATTTTATAATTGATCTTGTTTTAAGGCGGTTTGATAAACTTTTTGCAGCATTTCCCCTCTTACATCCCATCTGAAAAGCTCGTTATACTGTTGTTCAGATAATTGCTTTTCTGTTTGCCTGAAATCATTATTCCAGAACAGGTCAGCTATTTTCCGCGCAAGCATAATGGTTGTTAAGTTATAGGTGCTGTACGGAACAGACAGTGATGAGCCGGGGTGCAACATATCGCCGGGGCCGCAATTCTTTAAGCAAATTACAGGCAAGCCGTAACTCATAGCTTCAGGAACTACCATGCCTGCGCCTTCGTGCGAGGGGAAAAGAAAAACTGATGCAGATTGGTATACATGTTTTACTTCGTTTTTTGGTATCCATTCAATAAACTCCACGCCCTGACAGATGCCCTCGTCCTCCGCTATTTTTTTTAACAATGCCTTGCACGGCCCCGATCCAACAAGGGTAAGCTTAACCTTTTTTCGAAAGTCGGGAGATAAGGTCTTATAGAATGTTGCAAAGCTCCTGACAGTGAGATCAAACCCTTTTAAGGGCACAAACCTGCCCATGGAAACTACCCGGAAAACTTCGGGGGCACTTCCAGAGTTTACTTCGGTTTCTTTATCGGAAGCAACTGACGGATGAATAATATAATCTTTTGTTAGGCGAAGCCTTTTAGCTGCCTCTGTATTCATGCAGATGATGACCGCTGCTTTACGTTTACAAATCGTAAGAAATGGATCGAGGTTCCATGAAATGTTTTTAATGAGCCACAAGAGCCGATCTTTTAAATAGGCACGCTTACCGTAAACCGGCAAAATGTATTCGCGCGGGATTTTTGGGTGATGGCCCACATGCCCCCATACCATTGGTTTGCCTAATATCCATAGGAACGAGGGTGCCCAGTCGTTATGAAAATTAAGATTATGGACTATATCCATATCCGGCTTCTTTGATTTTAGCCACAATGCCAGTGTTAATTGCCAGCCGTAGTAATATATCATGCTTAACAACGGCCCTTTTTTCCACCAGCGCGCCCATTGCGGCCAATCGAAATACAAGAACGAAAGCCTTGAAAAAATTTCGTTCATTTCCGGATGCTCCTTTATATATGTTTCAATGGAGGGCCCGTTGTTTTTCCTGGTTACTGCAATCACCTCGTGGTAACGGGCAGCCTGTAGCAGCATGTTCCATCCCATGGCATCTTCTGATCCTTTATATGGGTTTACCGCGTACGCGGTTATCAAAATCTTTTTCATGCCGGTAACAATTCATATTCAAGGTTCATCAACTCGGCCAGTGTCTTTTTACCCCTGCGTTTCAGCAGTTTTGCGGGTACGCCGCCTATTACACAGTCGGGCGGAAATGATTTGTTTACAACAGAACCTGCAGCAATTACGCAGCCATCGCCAATTGTTACACCATCTAAAATGGTAACCTTACTGCCTATCCAGCAATTATTACCGATGCTGATACCTTCGCGGCTTACACCTTGCATGCGTATGAGTTCGTTAGGGCTATTAAAAAAATGATTCTCGGGGTGGCAGCTAAAATATTGGCCTATGATGCAATCGTCGCCAATACCAAGCCCCCCTGCGCCGCCCAGGTAAGCAAACTCACCAATTCCTACGTTGTTGCCTATGGTGATAAACTCGCCGATATTATTTAATGAGGTAGCTACTATTAAACGGCTAAAAGCGCCGATGCCTACATTGTTCCCAATGCAAATGCCCTTTTTACCGGCAGCACCGATGTAAACAAAATCGCTTGGTTTGAAATAGCTGCCCCAACTTACACGCGACAAAAAACTAAACCGGACACCTCGCCCTGCCATCATTCTTTTTGGGTTCCTGAAGCGAAATAATAATTTAGAACCCCGTAGAAGCGATACCAATTGCGCGAATGAAAAATGCAGGATCTCGCCCATCGTTAATGATTCATCAAACCTGAATGATGGATTGCGGTATTGTACCAGTTTTTCAAAGAATACTTTCACAGTTCAGGCTTTTAATGTGGTTAAAAATTAAGCGGAGGGTGTCGGGCAGTTGGTTATTCTCCAGGGGTATATAAAGGGCTTTTTTCGAATCGTTTTTTAACGTATTAAACAAGGAAAGATATTTTTTGGTTAGGCGGCGGATGGTAGGCGCATCAAGTTCCTGCTTCCGGCTAAGTATTATTTCTTCATCGGCATACAAAAAGAAATTGAGCCTGGGTTTTAAAAGGAACCTGTACCACCAGGCCGTGAATGATGGAGATAAGCTGATATTGCTTCGTTTTGAATCATTAATAAAATCGAAGTAATAACGATCATACAATACTACATAGCCTAAGCGCACATACCTTAACTGAACATACCACTGGCCCAACAGGTAATCAAGATAGTAGTAACCAAAGCGCAAGCGCGATGACCATTTACTGCTATTTTTACCCTGCCTTGGCAATGTTTGCGCGGCAATACTTTCCGCCTGTTTTTTCCCATGTTTCCAGGCGCTTAGTATGGGCAATATGCCCGGCCTGTGGCGCAATACGATCACCTTTTTGCGAAGCTGTTTATCAACTAACTGGCGTATATTTTCGATAACGGTGCTTTTACCAGCGCCATCCACACCACTGAATGTGATAATGAAACCTTTGGTGCCGAAAAAACCCCCTATTGAATCGAAGCAGTATTTAACTTTGTTGAGCAGGCCACTTATGCCTTTATTTTGTTTCGACGACGAAAGATTTTTTATAATTATTCCTGCAAAACGTTTATCAAATTTGTAAGCGCTTTTATAAGAGGTAACCGGCAACGAATATGTCTTATACAGCAGAATGTTCAATGCCCCTCGTTGATGCGGGCCCAGCGTGTTATAAACCTTTTGGTTCTTGCCTGGCATATCGCTATTGTTCAGCCAGTAAAATAACCAGGTATAAGTAAAATCATCAGTTAAAGCGGGCACCTTTATATCATATTCGTTTGGCGCTGCCTGGGCCAGTAAGCTTGCCGCGTTAAGAAATACAAGGGATTTTCGTTTAAATGTATTTATCAAATCCAGATGCAATAAGCTGCCGTCTATCAATATTATTTCGACTCGTGTCATAAAGCTTTTTTTGCTTTTATTGACGGCGACAACAAGTACATGGTTTTCAAGTTCACTGATGATTGTTTTTGCATCCCGGCTTTCAACGCAGATGTCTATATCCGAATTTTGGGGCAAGGTTTCAATGCCCTGGTGCATCCATTTTAAAACCGCGTATGTTGCAGGTTTTAACATCAGCCCGAGATCATTCAGCAGTAATTTTCGCGCTGGTGCCATAAACAGGCTGTTTAATTGCCAGTTTATCGCTTCGTTCCATGTTTTTAAAAGCCAGTTAACCTGCTTGTGCCAAACCGGCTGCTGGTGATATATATCGAGGTAATAGGTTACTGTATACAATAAGTACAGCCGCTCGGCGTCGTTCGTATCAATTTGGTGTTCGTTTATAAAATCTTTCCATTGCGGCAAAGCAAATAATTCGTCCAGTTCGGCGCGCACTGCGTGGTAGCCCTTATTGCCGATCAGGATATTTGACTGATAAACAAAATGGAACAGATCAAAAAGTACAGGCATTTGCTGGCGGCCCAGCTCAAGGTCAATGCAATTAAGCTTTTCATTTTTCAACAAAACATTCCAGGGGGTAAAATCGCCGTGTGCTGTGGTGTTAACGAATTTGTTATTTAACGGGCGTACTTTTTGTAGCTGTACCAGCTTATCAACCATGCCCTGTGGCATCCGTTTGTCAAACATCCATTGCAAGTCCAGGATCCCGATCTCCAGTTTCAAAGCAAAATCTGATTCAGTATAATTAACTGATGATAATCCTGTTTGCAGCCACTCTTTAATAGCATTGAACGGAAGCTTCGCGAAACGATCAGTACGCCTGGTATTCATGCCGATATCGGTTAGCTTAACACAGCCGTTGCCGATATTAAAGGGCACTGGAAAGTTTACATTTTTAAAATTGACAGCATGTAAAAAGTTTAATTGCTCCATTTCTGTTTGCAAATTTTCTTCGGCCCGTTGGGTTAAAGGGATTTTGGTAAATAGCCCTGCATTTTTACCATAAGCATATTCCCATAAGATGGCTTTACGATTGGGTCCGATAGTGCCGGAGAACCAAGCCCATCTTAATCCGTTATTTCCCGTTAAGGCCATGTTTCCCTCTTCGCTTGTATATAAGAAAAAACTACCGTGGCTGAATATTCTTAATAAACCCGTTGCTGCCGCCAGTTTTACCAGCAAGGCGAACATACGGGGGCGCAAACCCGTAGTATGATAGAATTTTAAAAAATCGGCATGCCTGGCTTTTTTGGGCCACACCCAGCGGATGGTTCCATCAGGGTTGCTGCGGTAACTACAATCTATGCGTACTGCTGTTTGCTGCGATACATTTAACCCGGCTTCAATACCCGCCCGATTTAGTGAATATACAATTGAGGAAATATCTGGGTGCATAATTGGTAATTTGGAGATGTTTTTCCCACTATCATGCCAATGAAAACATGTTTTATATATGCTTGATAATCAGCACTATAAAAAACAAGATATATTAAATGTATCCAAATTCAAGAGAGCGTTTTCCAATATTTGGAAAAGGTGTAAGTGGTAGATAAACCGAAGGAAATTAAAGATTTACGGCATTCGCCGGTGCAAGTTCGGGCAACCTCCCCGGCACAATAGAAAGATCGGGCCGTTTCCTTTTCAGGAACGAGATCTCACTGGGGATAAAGCGGTAATTCTTATCGAGGCTAATTGAGAAAATGAGCATCTGGTAAAACAATATGCCATAGTTGGTTTCGCCAAAAATTCCGAATTCCGTAAACGAGTTAATTAATACGGGTATAATGATACCCAACATCATCAGCTTTTTTTGTTCCGGTTCTTTTAAAAAACCACGAAAGGTACAAACCAATTGTATCAGCGCCAGGGTTAAGCCTACAAAGCCCAGGTTCATCAATACCTGAATGAAAGTATTGTGGGTCATGTGGGCAGTATAGCTGTGTACGCTGGAAAAGGTATCTGTATAATTTATTCGCATAAAACCAAAACCAAACAAGGGTTCGCGCGGCAGGCCTTCGGTTATCAATGCCTTCCAAAATGGCATGCGCCCGGTCATCGACAGCACATCATCAATACCACCTTTTCGCATAATCAATGTAGATATGCCCACCGGTAAAACAGCCAGAATAACCGCATAAATTGAATATTTTACTATTTTAAGATCGAATTTACGCAGGTGAAAATAAACAATGATCAACAAGCCAACCAGGGATGATCGTGATTTGGTTTCTATAAGCACAATGAGCAGCGTTAGTATTTTCAGGCTGGTAAAAAAACGGAACCTGGGCTTGTACAAATCAAATATCAGGCACGAAATACCCAAACCGCAAATCATTCCAAGCTCATTGGGGTTCATTATATAACCCCCGAGCCGCCTGTCTTCGCCGCCTTCAACAAGGCGAAAAAAAGCATCCGGGGCAACTAACATCCCTGCCACAAAAATCAACATTAGCATGAATACGGTGTTGCCCATCAGGTTGGAAAACTTTATGGTATTACCGGGGAAATAGGTATCAAGCAGCATAAGGCACTTCATAAAATAAAATGCGAACAACAGGCTTTCAATATCCATTATCCATTGCAGCAAACTATAGCCAACATCGGTGCTCCATAAAAAGGAAACAAAACCCAATGCGATGTATGCAAAATACAGGAATGGTGAAAACACATTTTTCCACCTGAAAGATGAGACTGCGCCGCGTTTTACTATCATTTGATGCAGGTAAAACGCCGCGCCTGTCATGCCCAGCCTGCTGACTACTTTGATCACGCGGGTTATGCCCACATTTTCGCTCCATGTGAAAAAGCCGGCAACCATTAAAAAAAGCACGATAAGCAACAGCCAGCGCATTCTATTTAAGAACACCATGTGATCACCCATATTTACACTTTTCTTCACGCCAGATATAATTGATGGAACCTGCCAATTATCAGATCCCAGTTAAACGCCTCAATGATCATTCTTTGAGCATTATTACTTAATTCGAGCGCTTTTCCATGCTCATTTACGCGCAGAAAAATTTCTTGAATGCCGTTGCTAATTTGCACAGGGTGAGTATGTTTAATAACCACACCTGCATCGTGTTCTTTAATGTAGTCGCCCATATTGGTTGCTTCGGTTACCAGGCAGGGGATACCTATGGAGGCGGCTTCAAGTACAGCAGTAGGCAGTCCTTCGTTCCGGCTTGGTGCAGCAAACATATCGCATTGTTGTAAAAGCACGTTTTTTTCTTCGCCATACTTCGAACCAAAGAATACTATAGCGTTACCTATATTCAGGTCAGCAGCCATTTTGCGCAGTTTTCCTTCTCCTGGTCCGCCGCCAATTATCCATAATTGGGATGCTGGATTGCAGTCGTTAAAACTCTTAAAGCCTTCAAGTAGTTCCTTCAGGCCCTTGGTAAAAATGTCAAGCCGGCCGCAAAAACCGATGACGAAATTAGTGGGATCCAATGCAGATAATTTTTGCCCGGCGAGCGCAAACCCATACGGAATTAAAACAGATTTGTTGTTCTGAAAAATAGCTTGCAGCCCCGTTATCTCTGACTTGCCCAAGCAATGAATGGCGTGGGCGACCTTTAACAGCCTGCGTTCAAACAAAGCGAAATATATTTTCTTTTGGAGCCAGCTACGCTTCATAGCTATGGTGTTGTACGCGCCATGCGGCGTAAAAACAAAGGGGATATCATTTTCTTTCAGGCGCATGGCGGCGGCAAACATAGCCGGTATAAAACCGCCATGTAAATGAAAGGTGGCGTTGGCTATCCGTCCATGTATAGCCTTGCATAATTTGGGGTCCAGTTTAAACGGATTTTTTTGCGCCTGGTATAACCTGGTGAAATATTCCCTTTCAGGGTAGTTATGTACCGGGTTAGTAGTTATGCCCCAAACTTCAACACTTTCGCCAGCCAACGCTTGTTTAGTGGCCAGTTCGTGCACCACTTTGTTTACCCCGTTCATGCGCTGGGGGTTTCCCTTTCCGAGGATTAAATGAATGATTTCCATAAAAATTGATTTTTGCGTTTTAGAACGATTAACCAGTAGCCAACAATTAGCACCTGGTTTGAAATGAGGCCTGCCATTACGCCGTAAAGTTCCAGGTGCTTAAGCAGCCATGGGGCTATGCACAGGTTAAGTATGACTGAAAATATATAAGCAAAAAAGTATTCTTTATTAAGATGCAGCGAACGGATAGCTATCCGTACCGGGTAGCCAACGGCCATTAGCAGGTAAACAATGCTAAGCCCATAAATTACAAACGCATACTTGCCGTAAGCCTGCCCGCCTGCGAATTGCATAATTTGTTTTGCAAACAGTGAGAATACCAGGACAAAAGGGATTATTAGCGTTACGCACTTTTTTAATAAAACCAGCCAATATGCCCGCTGCTCGCCAATAAACGTTGAGGCCTTAGGCACAACATAATTCTCGATAGCCTGGAACAGCAGGTTTAAAAGGCCAAACATGTATTGCGCCAGCCTTAATGCGCCCAGAGCGGCAACCCCTAAGAACCACCCGGCCGCGATTACAAAAAAATATCCCGCGCCCCATTGTAATACTGATGATCCCATCAGCCAGCCCATTTTATTTTTTTGCAAACCCCATGCGTAGCTGATTGCAGATATGCTTACCTGCACAGGCTTTAACAGAATTATGGCTGTTATGACAGACGGAATAAAAGTAAACCCGATAATAAGCCATGCTGTAACCAGGTTTAAATTATGCAGCCACCAAAAAGCCAGCAATAAGGCGATTTGTAAAAAATTGGTAAGTAAATCAATAATAAAAGCCGACCTTCCTTTTGCTTGAGCGATAAAGACACGGCGTAAAAAATCCTGGAGCAAATAAAAACAAGTAGCTACTATCGCCATTGACATAAGCACCTTATAATTATCAAGCCAGCCGGTACCGATGTTTATAGCATACAATAAAGGGATAAACGCCAATAATACCATTGCAATAAGTAATTGCTGCCCTAACATTCCGCTTGTAAATTTTTTCTTTTTGGAGCGGTTTAAGGCAGGGTAAACTACCTGGTAAATTTGCGAGCTAAAAGCCATCGTTACCGACAAAAGAAATAACTGGACCATGGTAATAATGGAAAACTTACCATATTCGGTTAAGCCTAAGGCCCGGGCAAGTAAAAGGTTGGTGCCAAATGCCGAAGCGCTAACTACCACCTGGTCGGCAACTACCCAATATTTTTCGGGGATATCTTTAAAAAATATCTTCATCAGTGGCCTTTTCTAAATTTTTTGTTGAATAATTCCTTTGCCTGGGTAAGCAAGCTGGGTATGTAGCCGGCCCTGTTTAGGACAAATTGCATATCGGGCAGTTTTAACTCTTCTGTTAAAATATCAGCATCTTCTACGCAATTCTTTTTTGTACGACGGCTATCCAGCACCAACAGGTTAAGGTCGGCCATGGCCATTAGCATTATACTCGCCGGGTTTTGCTGTATCGCAAAGTTTTTTATGATGATTAAATCGTAGTCTTTTTTAACCAACCCGATATAGGTTTTCCAGTGAGTGGGTTTTTCAAGTTCGCCCGTTACCAGTTCCTCTGCTATAATCAATAAGATTTTTTTATCAAGCATGGCCATTTCATGCTCAAGATTAGTAGCTATGAATTTTTTCCCTTCGAATGCGTTATAAGATGAAATCACTATGACCCCCCCTTTATTCACGATGCCTTTTAATTCCATCGCGAGTGCCCAGCTTTTAAAGAATCGCAGTTTCTCAACCGGTGTCTTAAGAAAAGGGATCGATGCGGCAATAGGCGTATCGGAAATGCGGCTAATTATGTCCTGGCCGCTTACGCGCCCTTTAACCGAATGAGCAGCATACACAATAAACACACCGGCAAACATTCCTAATATGCCAGCCAGTATAGTAATAATGGCAACGTTTGGCGACACGGGTTTTTCAGGTACTTCACCCGCTGAAATAATACGATGGAACGATATGGTCGCGGCCTTGGCTATATCAGCCTCAGTCCGTTTTTCGCTTAAAAACCGGTACGTCTGGTCGTTCAGATCAAAATCCCTGTTAAGTATGCCCATGTTTTTTTCGCGGCCGGGTAATCCTACGAATACTTGTTCTGCATCTGTTATACTTTGTTGCAGGTCGTTATATTTTATTCGCAGGCTTATTTTGGAATTTTTTATGCTTTCCTGCAGGTAGTCGGTAATGTCTTTCAGTTTGTCGTCAATTACTTTAACCTTTTCGTTTTCAGGCGTATATTTTAACAGCAGATCTTGTTTATCCTGTTGCAGTTGTTTGATTTTTTTCACCAGTTCGGTACTTAATAAATCGGTGAATTCTTCATAATTCGGCGCCAGTTCTAAAAAATGGTCCTTGCCGGTACTGATATAGTAGTTCAAGCTATCAATTGCATTCAAGCTCATTTGCACGCTTGCCAATTCCTTTTTTAAGTCGGCTATCTTGCGCAGATCCGTTTCGGTTTCCTGTTGAATATTTACGATGTTGTGTTTATCGCGATAGGCCTCAATATTGTTTTCGCTTGATGCAAGATTGCTGCTATAGGTTTTTAATTGCGATTTCAGGAAGCTTTCAGTAGTATCGGCAGACTTAACCCTTTCCTGGACATAATCGGCAATGTATTCTTCAGATAAAGCGTTAACCACATCGGCAGATTTTTGGGGAACAGGGCATTTAAAACTGATCCGCAATACCGGTACGTCTTTATCTACCGACATCACATCCAGGTCGTCAATTATATTATTGATAAGCTTGTTTTCAGAGTGTACTGTAAATTCAAATTTCCCGTTCATCTCGGTGTTGTTCTTTTTGTTAAAAAGAGGAGTGTTCCTCGCTATAAGCAGTTGTGCGCCTTTCAAGCTGATCCGATGATTAAGAAAACCCTTAACATCTTCGCCTGAGTCGGTTTTTAACTCAATAATTGAGTCGCGGGAGATAACCATCTTAATGGGCTGATCATAAAATGCTGAATCGGTTACATCAGCGGCTACTGTAAAGGGCGATTGGATGTACAACTCCTTTTTGCAAAGCTTACCCACACGGTAAATTGATACTTTAAGGGGCAGGCCTACGATGGCTTTTTTAACCAGCGATTCTGATTTGAGCAACTCAACTTCGGCAGCTATTTGGTTGGTTGAAGCAAACAAATCAAAATCTTTATATAGTTTGGCATCGCCTACGCCGTTATGCATATCTGCCAGTTTTATTTTGGCAGTGCTTTCATATTCGGGGGTTGCATATTTAATGTACTTTTTTGCAATAAAAAGGCCGGCAAACGTGCTTAAAACTATAATGGGAAGGCCCCTGTATAAAGTGCTTAAAAAACTATAGCTATTCTTTGAGTCGTTCATTGCTTCTTATTTTCTTAGTAATCCATAAATGAGGGCTAATGAACTGATAGCCGAAGCTATCGGTACAATGGTCGACCCCGCTCTTTTGTCCCAATGTTTACCGCTTCGGCTAGGCACGTATATCATATCGCCCGGATGTATTTGCACATTGGCAGCCATGTAGTCGTCCATTTTTGTAAGATCGACTACCAGGGTAACCGGCTGGTTGTTTACCATTCGGATAATTTGGATCTTCTTTTTGTTAGCATAAAAATCAAGATCGCCTGCATCGGCAATTACATCCAGTAGGGTGTTATTATCCCTTTCGAGGAGGTACTTGCCGGGTGCCTTTAATTCGCCAAGGAGGGTTACCTGTTTGTTGAGGACCTTCAATTCGATTATCGGATTTACTATCCACTTTTTAAATTCAGTTTTTAGCTTTTGTTTAGCCTGCGGTATGGTTAGGCCTGCAAGGTTTACGTCGCCAAGTTTTGGCACGGTTACGTTGCCGTTAGCATCAATCATGAGCCATTTTCCGTAAACTTCATTTGAATTGTAAATACCATAAGTTGAGCCAACACTTAAATCATCATTGTCCCAAACGCTGATATTAATCTTGTCATCCCTTTGCAGGGTGTATTGATAATCGGGATCGTATTTAAAAACTGTCGTATCAATCCTGGCATTGTCAGCTTCCTTTGGCTGCATGGTAACCAGGTTTTGGGTAGCGCACGATGAGAAAAGAAGGATTGATGCACAAGCAGCAATTGTAAGTTTGGTAAGTTTCATCTCCATTGTTATTGTAAAAAGCCAAGAAGTTTGTTAATTAGCGTGGGGCTCTCAGCTCTCATTAATTCCTTAACTTCGGCTATTTTGTTGAGCACTTTAGTCAGTTTTAACATGTCGCCGGAAGCTTTAACGATATAGTCGAACGCGCCAAACTTTAAGGCATTTACAGCGGTATCAATATTCTCCTGCCCTGATAGAAAAACCACGAAAATGTCGGGGTTAAACCGTTTGATCTTTTTCAGTACATCAATGCCGCTCAAGTCATCCATTCCGTAGTCAAGAAGAATCACATCGGGCTGCTGGGTTAGGTAGTTCAGGCAATCGGCGCCATTACTAAAGCTGGTAACATCGTCATACCCGAGGTTATTAAAATATTGCTTATACAGGTTCAGGCAAAACGATTCATCGTCTACCAGGAAAATTTTAAATTTTTTTATCGGTTCCATTCTATTTTGTTTGGAAACCGGTTAATCGATTACAATGCCAGTAATTAATAGCATTGATTATCAATTAGTTATAAGTATATACAGTGATTATATTTTCCATTGGCGAGATGCCATTTTCCAGAATATGGAATTGATATTTGACGAAAACTGTCGAAATTTTGTGCTAAATATGAAGAATACTAAAAACTGAAGGCTGGTTTTGGATAAAGTATGCGGTTCCGGCCATACTAAGATACTAGCTGCGGCGGCTGATTAGGTGTTTTTGGCACGGTAAAATGAAAAGTCGCTCCTTTGCCTGAAGCCGATTCTATCCATATTTTGCCTCCCAGGTTCTCCACAATTTTTTTGGTTACGGCCAGCCCCATACCGTTGCCCTGGTATTCATCGTTTCCGTGTAAGCGTTTGAATATAATGAAGACAGCTTCATGATTCTTAGGATCGATTCCAATGCCGTTATCCTTTACAGAAAATTGCCATGCAGACCCTGTATCTTCACATGATATGACTATTAACGGGCATGTGCCAAGCGCCTGGTATTTAAGGCTGTTGCCGACCAGGTTTTGAAAGACCTGCCTTAAAGGGGCTTTTACTGAGTATAAAACAGGCAAATTGGCAATAGTTATTTGCACGTGTTTTTCTTCAACCTGTTTTCGGTAAAGGCTGATTATTTCCCTCATAAGCTTATCCAGGTTAACCTCCTCCTGCTTATCCTCTGTTCTTCCCACTCGCGAAAATTCAAGCAGATCCAAAATTATTTGCCGCATACGTTTACCACCGTCCACAGCAAAGTGGATATATTGCCTGCCTTTTTCATCTATCACATCACTATATTTCTTTTCAAGCAGCGACATAAATGAGGTAACCATTCGCAATGGTTCCTGCAAATCGTGCGATGCTACGTAGGCAAATTGTTCGAGTTCTGCATTAGAAAAAGCCAGATCTTTAGCCTGCTGCTGAAGGCTGATATTCAATTTTCTCAACTGAATTTCTGATTTTTTAAGATTTGAAACGTCTTTTATATAAACAGACAGTCCATGTTCGGACGGGTATATACTTGTCTCATAATGGTCTTTTTCCGCATGATAGGCTGCTTCAAAACGGACATCAGTATTTTCTTTAAGTGCCTTTTGAAAAAAATCATACGTTTTGCTATTAACAGCATCAGGATAAACTTCCCATAGATTTTGTCCAACTATTTCAGATCGCTGTTTCTTTAATGTTTTTTCAGCCATGTTGTTCCAATACGTCACAATCCAATCTTTATCCACGGCAAAAAAAGCATCACCTATGCTTTCCAATATCGTGTTTCTTTCTTCCAGCGCTTTTGCTTTCTGTTCTCTTTCTATTGAAAGGAATGCTTGCTGTTGCAATTCAGCTAGTTTTAAAGATTGCAATAGTTGTATCTCGTTATATTTGTTTAGCTGGTAAGCCCATAATGCACAAATAAAAATTATAGCAACTGTTAGCAGGATGTGAATGACAAAAGTTTGTACGTCGAAATAATCGAGTTGTGTAAAATAGACCTTTGTGAAGCCGGAATCTTGCAGGTAGCTGAATACTGTATGATGTATAAATACCGTTATAAGTAACGGTATTTGCAGTTTCCATTTTTGGTAGGTTATCAGAATGGCGCTGCCAATAAAGGCAAAAAAATGCATTTCGAAAAGACCATGCATCTGGTAGATATACTGCGCCATAAATATGCCGTAGGCTACACCTAAAACATATTGGTACACCGACGATTCAGGCAGCAAAATTTTTGCCGAATAATAAGCAAGCAAAGATAAACCACCAATACCTATAGCAATTATCCATGTGTCATAAAACGTTGCAAGCAGCAAGCCTATTATAAAATAGCCGACAAGGAAATAATTCATTACCCGGTCGGAGCGTTTCTTTACATCAGTTGAAAACCTGTTTCCATCAAGGGCCGGAGCGTCAAATTTATCGTCAACAATATAATCCATTACTTATTACAATTGGGTAATCTACACCCGTACGCTTTTAAGGCAAGCGGGTTAAATACTAATTTTGCCTTTTTAAGCAACAAACCTGTTATCGCGATTTTTGCGAAGTTGGTTTTATCATCAGTGCAATACCGGCTGCTGTTATAGTTCCCACGGTAGTAAAGTTTATGCTGCGAATCGAGCACAACGGCCTGCGGTGTTGAATAAACGCCGCAGGAAATGGCTATAGAAGTGTCAAATAATACAGGGACATCAAACCCGAATTTATCCTGTATTTGTTTTACTGTAAACGGTTTGTTGCTCATAACCACTACAACAAAATTTAGCTGGTTGTTATATTGATGGTAAAGCGACTTAAAACTGGCCATATTAAAACGGGAGCAAGGGCACCCCGGATTAAAAAAATGCAGGAACACGGGCTGGCCCTTATACTTATTTAGAGCGTTGCCTAATTTAATAACTGTACCCGTATTAACCGGTTTGTAGTTTGCCGGTACCGGGGTAGGCAGATGGTAAACCAAATCATTGTACCAAAACAAAGCCCCGGAGGCAAATAGCAGCAGCATGAGCCATACGATCACTAATAATTTTCTCATTTTATGTAAAGAGTTTCGAGGAAAATATTAATTCAATAATCCCTTGCATTGCTTGACTATAAAATAATGCCAAAAATGCAATTGCCTGTATTATAGTATTTTAATCTTTTTTTACATAAAGCTAATTCCAATATATTTTGAATTATTCCATATTTTGGAATTAGGTGGAAAGCAATATATTGAAAGGACTTTTTATTACTGCTGTACATAAGCGGGGATGAGGAAATAGGCACATGTTTTTGCGGGGGGTAACAAGTTCGCGGATCGGTGAGCATCCGGTGAGGATCACAGTTGCCATTACGCGTTGCATATAACAGATTAAAAAGATCCATTAAAAAAATTGATGGTAATTGGCAGCTCTTTATTTAACCCAGGCTGAGCCCTCGGCCTCGATCAAAATAAGAGTTATTTACAACGCATTTTCGTTTTTAACAGTTTGAAATTGGATGCTTGTTTGCCCCGTTGCGGCAAATGGTTAAAATGGAACCTTTGCTGCGTAAAGCTTTCCATTTTACCCATTAGCCTCACCGCCCCGCAGCAAAACGGAAAGTCGTGAAGCTCCTAACCGATTTGCTTTTTACCCTGCCTGAAGAAAAAATTACCGGTATTCCATATTCACCACTACCGCAAAGGTAGGCTGCGCCGGGATAAAAATTCAAGGGTATATAAACCCCGCCGATAGAAGCGTGGCCCTTGAGTTTTTACCCGGCTACGCGCTTTTGGTTGCTTACATGGTAAAAATGGAATGGCATGTTCGTTGGGACTAAGCATAGGATAAAGTTTCCATTAAAAATCTTCAGATTTGTATCCAATTCGTTTTCTTGGTATTGCGGTTTGTGCAGAGTTTACTACCTTTTTGGACAATTCATCTAAATACTGAAATACCACTTCCATATTTTTATCCTGATTATCTAATTTGGATTTGATTTTTTCTATTTCTATCCGCAATTCGATATTGTCAATAAACATTTGGCGGAGGCGTGTAAAAATCCGCATGATTTGTATATTCACAATAATGGCCCGTTCGCTGGATAGTATACCTGATAACATAGAAACTCCTTGTTCAGTAAAAGCATTCGGGGCCTGTCTTCTGCCACCCCAACTTGCTATTCCATTTTGGAATAGCAAGTTTTTAAATTCTTCGTCTGTCAGCCTGAACATGAAATCCTCCGGGAAACGTTTGATGTTCCTGGCTACGGATTTATTCAGGTTGCCTGTAGTAACCTGGTAAAGTTCAGCTAAATCTTCATCCAGCATGACCTTATGGCCTCTGAATAAATAAATTTTGTTCATGATCAATTCGTCCGGCATTAATTGGTTGTTCATAATGCTAATTTCTTTTTAAGTAAGTTCATATCCTGGCTAACTTTCATATCCAATATTTTGGCATAATGTTGGGTGGTTTTAATATTTGTATGTCCAAGCATTTTACTTACACTCTCAATCGAAACGCCATTAGACAAAGTAACAGTGGTCGCAAAAGTATGACGGGCGATATGAAAGGTGAGTTCTTTATTGATGCTACAAACGCTTGCTATTTCTTTTAGATAGGCATTCATCTTTTGATTAGAAAATACGGGTAGTGCTTTGCCCTTCGTTTGGCAAACGGGGTGATTTGCATATTTCTCCAGCAATGCTAAAGCAGCTTGTAATAAAGGCACCCTTGTAGGTGTATCAGTTTTTTGTCTTTTGGTATAAATCCACATTCCCCCATCCAGCCCGGTCACGATTTCCGAGTTCTTTAGTTTATATACATCAGCATAGGCCAAGCCCGTATAACAGCTAAACAGGAATATATCCCTGGCCTGGTTTAGGCGGTCTGTTTCTAATATTTTACCTGCCATAACCGAAAGTTCATCCTGGCTTAAAAAAGAACGGTCAATTTGCCTGATCTTAGCCTTATAATTAATGAAAGGGTCTTTATTCAGCCAGCCGCTGGCTAGGCAAATGCGAATGATCTTCTTAAAATTCCTGATGTATTTAACTGCTGAATTGTTGGCGCATTTGCGCTCGGAACGCAGGTAAAAATCATAATTTGCAATAAAATCATGATCGATTTTTATTATATCAATATCTTGCAATTGGTATTTCCACACCAAAAAATCCCTTGTATGCTTTAAGGAGATCTCATAACGGCCTAAAGTTCCCTTTGCATATTCTTTCCCGACTAAAGCGGCCACCTTTTTATTATGGTCCTTAAAAATTTGTAATAACATTCGGGGATCATAAACTTTTCCCAATAACTTATGCTTTAAGCTTTCAGCGGTAACTACCGCATCCTTTTCAGTTAAAAAGCGGTGGGCTTCATAAACCTGGTTTTGCAGGTTATCCAAATAGGTATTAAAGGCTCTTACTTCCTCCTTAGTACCTTTTATCCTGCCGGATTCATTATTCCAAAGCGCAGGGTCACATTCCCGACCGGTGGTAGTTTCAGAACGTTTACCCTCAACAGTAATGCGCAAATAGATAGGCACTAAGCCTTTTTCATAGTTTTTTGGCTTTTTTAAATAAAAAAGCAAGCTAAATGTAGTTTTCATAATGTTTTAAGCATTAAAAAGTGAAACAAAATTAAGCTTGCAATCAATCCCAAACAAGATGTTCAATGATTGAACACGTTGGTAATCAGAGCGATACAAAGGTTCTGGTGAGTAAAAGCTTCGGAAAATTTACTCACCGAATCACGCACCATTTTGGTGCGATTTAGTGGATAATATGACCAATTAGAACAAAAACAAAAGCCTGCAATCTTTTGATTTACAGGCTATTAGTTTGAATTGATATTGAAATCGGCGGAGAGGGAGGGATTCGAACCCTCGATACACTTTTGGCGTATACACACTTTCCAGGCGTGCTCTTTCGACCACTCAGACACCTCTCCGGGGAAATTGGATTGCAAATGTAAAATAAATGCCGGTATTAGTAATAAAAAGCGCCCGGATAAAAATACCCGGGCGCTTCAAAAAAACTGACATCAAAAAAAACTACTCAACACCACTCTCACAATCACTATTTCTGCGTAGCTTGTATAGTATAGATGGTATTAAATCATATTAGTTTAATATTAGCCAAATTATTTATGCTGATACCGCAGATAGCTATTTTTAGCTTATGTTTGTTACAAATTGCCGGCCCGGTTACCCCTGCCGGATTAAAAGGCGATTAATACACACATAACAAAGCCTGTTTAGTTTCCATGCTGAGCATCAACGATATTAAAAAACCCATCGCAGCTGATATTGATGTTTTTGAAGACAAGTTCAAAAATTCCATGCAAAGCTCAGTACCCCTGCTCGACCGCATTACCCATTATATTGTTAAACGCAAAGGCAAGCAAATACGGCCAATGTTCGTGTTTTTTTCGGCCAGTATTTGCGGAGGCATAAATGAATCGACCCATCGCGGGGCAGCTTTGGTGGAACTACTGCATACCGCTACCCTGGTGCATGATGATGTGGTTGACAACTCGTACCAGCGCCGTGGCTTTTTCTCTATTAACGCTTTATGGAAAAATAAAATAGCCGTTTTAGTAGGCGATTACCTGCTATCAAAAGGCCTGCTCCTATCCATAGAAAATAACGATTTTAACCTGCTGCGCATTGTTAGTGAAGCGGTACGACAAATGAGCGAAGGCGAATTATTACAGATAGAAAAGGTACGCCGCATGGATATTGACGAACCGGTTTATTACGATGTTATCAGGCAAAAAACGGCATCGCTAATTGCATCCTGTTGCGCTTGCGGAGCGGCATCTGCGGGGGCTGATGATGTTACTATCGAAAAAATGCGGCTGTTTGGCGAGAAGATAGGTATCGCTTTCCAGATTAAGGATGATATGTTTGATTTTGGCACCGATGATGTAGGCAAGCCGCTCGGTATCGACATTAAGGAAAAGAAAGTTACCCTGCCGCTTATATATGCGCTTAAAAACAGTAATCCGACTGATAAAAAACGGATGATTAACCTGGTTAAAAACCATAACGATGAGGCCGAAAAAATTAACCGCATTATTAGTTTTGTTAAAGAGGCAGGCGGCTTGCAATACGCCGAAACCCAGATGAAAAAGTACCAGGATGAGGCTTTCGAAATACTAAACACCTTCCCCGAAGGTGATGCGCGTACGGGC
>Ga0302303_10000296_pt1 | contig 45530 bp, 31 predicted proteins | sample III_Palsa_E2_1_FD_194542 | JGI IMG/M metagenome (GOLD analysis project Ga0302303, IMG submission 194542) | Peat permafrost microbial communities from Stordalen Mire near Abisko, Sweden - III_Palsa_E2_1 | ecosystem: Environmental > Terrestrial > Soil > Palsa > Peat permafrost | place: Sweden...
ATCAGGATATAAGATACAGAGTCCAGCGGAGTATAATCAAAAAATGCAGCTATTGCTTCCAGGCCGCCGGCCGATGCGCCGATGGCTATAATGTACTGTTGATCGACAATTTTAGCCATGACTGATGAGGATTAAAAAAGAAGTTGGTAAAGGTAAGGCTATTAAAACGTATTAATTTATTTATTTTCAGGGCTTTAAAGGATCGTTGGTTTGACCGGAAAGGTGATTGTAAAAGTAGTGCCTTCACCCACCTGGCTTTTACATCTAACCTTTCCGTTCATTAAGCTGGTATATCGCGTGACGATATTCAAGCCCAGGCCCGTTCCCGGGATATTCCCGGTATTATGCGCACGGAAAAAGGCTTCAAACAAATGTTTTTGATCTTCTTTGGGTATGCCGATACCGTTATCGCTGATGATGATGGTCAAATAGCTGCTGGTGATCCTGGTACAAAACTCGATCAGGGATTTAGGGCCTGAATATTTGATCGCATTGCTGATCAGGTTGATGATACAATTTTTTAGCAGCGACGGGTTAAGGGTAACTAAACGGCCCCGGCCGTAATGACGATAGCTGATCTGCTGTTCCTTTTTAGTTAAAGATTGCATATCGTCAGCAACTTCCGCCGCGAATTTGACCAAATCAAACTCGCTCAGTATTGGATTGATCCTACCGGTTTCCAATAGTTCCAGCGATAAAAAATCATTTAAGATATTGGTCAGGTTTTTTGCCGCGTTTTTGATCGTCTCGGTGTACTTTTTAACAATGGGGTGATCTAGTTCGAGCGCGATCCTGCCGATCAGCTCCGCAGAAAGCTGGATAGCAGTAAGCGGGGTTTTGAACTCATGCGAAGCCATAGATACAAAGCGGCTTTTCATCATGTTCAATTGTTTTTCCTTTTCCAGGGACTGGCTTACCTGATCCCGGCTTATTTCGATCGCAGTTACAGAATCGGTCAGGCTTTTATTGCTGATATCCAGTGCGGCCAGCAGTTTTTTGAGTTCGGTAATGTCATAAAAGCTAATGATAGCGCCGTCCGTGTTTTTCGTGTTTTGCCGGATGTAAGGCATGGTCATGACCTGGTAGATTCTACCGTCGGAAGATTCGGCTTCCCGGGTAATGGTTTGCTCCTCGAGCATCACCTTTTTAATGTCCGCAACGAGCGTTTCAAACTTGATGTTGGTCGTGATATGTGTCAGGGGTCTGCCGATATCGCTTTCCCGCAGGTTGATATGCTTCACCGCGCCGGGCGAATATCTTTTAAGCAGTAAATTATGGTCAACAAATAACTGTCCGTTGGTGTTGCTACGAAAATAATTATTCAAATCATCATTTGATTCCGTCAGTTCGGCGTTGGTTTGCTGCTGCTGCCGGTTAACGGTCTGTAATTCCTCATTGACCGACTGCAGTTCTTCGTTTGCACTATGCATTTCCTCGTTGGCTGACTGCAGCTCCTCATGAAAGGATTGAATGTTTTCATTGGAAGAATTGATCAAGCCATAGGCCGCTTCGAGGTTATTTTTCGCATCGGACAATTCCCGTTCGAGGCCGGCCAGATGCTGCCGGGTGAGTTGTTGAATGCCGTCTTTCGTGACCAGGGATATATCCTTCGTTTTTCTTTTATTGGAGGTAAACAGGATAAGCAATTGCCGCGCTGTGGATTCATGGGCAACAAAGGGACTGATTATGATATTGACAGAATGCTCACTGCCTCCAAAATTCAATTCGCTTATTGTCACCCGTTCCTGTAACTTCAGGGCTTTATGCGCCGCGGCTTTAACGATGACGGATACGTCATCTGGTAACAGGTCGGTAAGATCGGAAATAAAATTTTCATTTTTCAAAAATGCTGTCGTATCGCCAAATGCCTTCACTACAGTCAGGTATTGATCCGTGCAAACGCCGTTCAGCCCAGCTGCTTGAAGAATAGTGGTTTCATCATATGCTAATTTACCTTCCTTCACTGCTATTTGATTTGGTGGCGATCACCGCCTGTTAAGTTTACTATTGTTAGGGAAATTGCCTACCAAATGTAACAAACAAATATCATCATTACCGTATGATCCGGCGATGACTGGAAACACATGAGGAAATGAGCTGGATCACTAATTGACAGGAACTATCCTGGTGATGTCCGTAATGTCTCTGATGACCTCATCCAGTTCACCGGCTGACGCGATCAGGTAACCCATTATTTCCTTCTTTTCCTTACTGCTGGTATGCAAATCGTTAAACATGGGTAAAAGCCCCATGATCCTGGCCAATGGAGCGCGGATAACATGGGATTGCATCCAGGAGATCGCACGTAGCTTTTCGTTTTGTTCCTCAATGGCTTTGACATATTTCAATTGTTCAGTGATATCCGTACCTATTACGATACTCGTTTTAACGCCATTAAATTGAAACGGCGCGACCTGGATTTCGACATTGATCAGCTCTCCGTTTTTCTTTCGGTGAATCATAACCATGTTCGCCATGGCCTCAGGGCGATCCTTACCCGCTGCCAGCCCTTTTTTCAGGTTAAGCAACTCTTCTTTAGGCCGGATGTCTTTAAGTGTCATAGTTAAGAATTCGTCCCGGGTATAGCCATAATGGGCGATGGTGGCCCGATTCACATCCAGGAAGCGCAGTGTATCGAGGTCTACCACCCACATCGGCAGCGGGCTGAAATGGAAAACATCGCTATATCTTTTTTCGGATTCTCTCAGATCGGCGATGCTCTTTTTGCGTTCTGTAATGTCCTTAAAATAAACGGATAGCCCGCTTTCAGAAGGATAAGCGCTAACCTCGTACCATTTATACAACGGCTCAAAATAGTCCTCAAAGTGGACAGCCAGATTTGTACGGGTGGCCTGGTGATACATCCGGTAAGATGCTGATTCAGTAGACGTCGAAAAGACCGCCCACAAGTTATGATTAAGCATTTCTTCTTTGGTTTTGTATAGGACCTTCTCAGCCATTTGGTTCCAATAGGTTACGTCCCAGTTTTTGTCTACTGCAAAAAAGGCGTCACCAATACTTTCCAGGATGATATTCCGCGCCAGAAGCGCTTCTTCGTTCTTCCGGCCTTCCTGTAATTCATTCATTTGTGCGGTTTGGCGCAATTGGATGCGGTGATATTTATGTAGTTGATAGGCGCATAGCCCGCTGATAAAAAAAATTACGAGTGTTAGCACAATATGAATCAGGAAAGTTTGCAGGTCAAAATAATTCAACTGGCTGAAATAGACCTTGGGATCCCCCATGTCCTGCAGGCGACTAAGGGTTGCATGATGGATCAGCACGAACAAAAGCATGGGCAACTGCAATTTCCATTTTTGATAAGTAATCAGCAGCGCACTACCGATGAAAGCGAAAAAGTGCATTTCGAACATACCATGCATCTGATAAATGAACTGCGCCATAAACAGACCCAAAATGACGCTCAGCACATATTGGTACAAGCAGGAATTGGGTAAAAAGAACTTCGCGGAATAATAAGCTGCAATCGCAAAGCCGCCGACACCGACAGCAATAAACCAAGTGTCGTAAAATCCGGCAAATACGACACCCAGCAAGAAATAACCACCCAGAAAATAATTGATGATCCTGTCGGATCTGGTTATTACGCTTACGTCTACGCGTTCGGCTTCATTACAGGGTAAGGATAAGTGTTTGTACATTAGGGTCAGGTTTAAGTTAATTCTTGCAGCCAGCTCAACGCGATCCTGGCATAGTTGAATGAAAGTAATTTGACATGCCTGGTTGGTAGAACCCGGATCGGTTGCCGGGATAAGACGACTGCGCCTGAAAAAATCAGCGTAAGCCAAGTCATCACCGATCCTCTTCTCAACATCATCTTGCTTTTAGTATGCTTCTTAGGAAAAGCTACGGGCATTAATCCCTGTTGTGAGCAAGAGACGAACGGAGGTAGAATCCGAAGCTACACAATAATTACCGGTTTAATGTGATCTGTATCATTAATTCATAACTAAATGCGTTGATTTATAATTAAATAGGAAGCGAGCGCCGGCATGCAAAATTTAACGCCCGAATCTAATCTGATGATCGCAGGTGGTCATGATTTTTTAGACAGGACAAGCGATGAGTTTTAATAAGGCATCCGGTCAATTTAGTTAGTCGTTTGCATACAACTTTACTAATTTAAAGACAATGCTGCCCGTATTGTTTATAAAGGAAACTTCTCAAACTGGCTATAAATTCTTTTATAGAAAATAACGGAACGCTCTTTGCAAACAACGGCTAAAGACGCGGTGGGAAAACGAATATTGATCATAGAGGATGATCCGGATATATTAGAAATTTTAGGAATCATTTTTCAGGAAGAAGGCTATGAGGTTATTCTTTCTGAAACCGGCGATGAAACGGCAATCATCCATTTAATAATTCCCGATATTGTGCTTCTTGATGTGAGATTGGAAAGGTCAGCAAAGAATGGTGATGTGCTGTGTGCTGAACTCAAATCTCAACTTGCTACCCATCAGTTACCTATACTTTTACTGTCCGCAGAAAGGGATATAAAACAAATTTGCCTGGAATGCGGCGCAAACGGGTATATTGCAAAACCATTCGATATCAATGTTTTAGTCCTGAAAGTCAGGCAATACACTTCTCAGTAATTTATTCTTTAGTTATGGACGATGAACTAAATTCAAATCCAAGATTTGAAATTTTAGGCCCGGAAAACTTGAAAATCTTCTTTCTCGACCACCTCAATCATATTTACTGTGCAAAATCCCATTTGGTCGAACGGTTACCTGAAATTGAAGAAGAAGCTTATTTTAAGGATTTGAAGCATGCCATCATAGAAACCAAAGAAGATGTTGAGAGGCAAATAGGCAGGATGGATGAAATCTATAAATTGATGAATGCTGAGTCATCATTTGGAAATTGCGGAGGGTTAATCGGGATGGTAGAAGATGCTTTTTTAGCCATCCAACTTCAAGGTAAGAGTTCCATATTGCGAGACCTTTCTATTCTGTTTTATATGCAGAACATCGAAAGTGTTGAAATGTCTTCTTTTCAGATACTACAAGTTGCTGCGGTTAAATTGAAAAATAACCAAGTCTCACAACTTTTGAAAGAAAACTTCGACGAGGCAAAGGGAGACCGTGCATTGCTTTTATTAATAGCGGCTAAATATATAACCGGATAAATTTGCGGACACAATAGCAAGGGATGACCATCGGCTCGTTAGCAAAAAGACTGCAAAATCTCATACATGCAATACAGCCGATCCTTTAATATCCCATTTTCAGCCTAAATTAATTCATAAATATCCGCTGGTTTCGCTATTTCCTTCTTTAATTCAAATCAATTTAAAGCCTCCTCAATGCTGCTTGATACTAATTCATCGTCGTATTCCTCAAGATAAGTCCTGGTCATTTCCTCTGTTTCATGACCCATGGCTTCCTGGATGATACTTATAGCAACCTTTTTGTGCTTCAGATTTGTGGCAAATGAATGCCGGGCAACATAAGAAGTAACATGACGATCAATTTTTTTAGCTTCTTTGATCACCTTCAAATCTTCGTTCAGGTCTTTTAAACCACTGTCAACCCTGGCATCAATCTTTGTAGCGGTATCATGCTCTGCATTCAAGATCGGAAAAACATAGCCGCCGGTACTTTGAAGCGGGTAGATTCTGAAAATATCTAATATAGCTTTCGCTTTAGAATGCATCCTAAAATCGTAATACCTGCCGTTCTTACTTCTTTTATAACTCAGTATGTCGCCATTAAAATTTTTCTCTTTTAGCTTTACAATATCATTGTAATTGATGCCCCGGCAGTAATAGCTGAAAAGAAATATCTGCTGATTCCTATAGACTCGTGAAGTGTATTCCGCTTCATAGCTTTCGATCAGCTTCATATCAGCCGCGGAAATGGCACGCTTACTCGTTTTATATTTTTTATATGGTTTAAACTTAATCGTCTTGCTAGGGTGATGCTCTTTGGGACACATCCCTTCTTTAATGGCAATATTCCAAACACGATAAAAGGTACGCAAATAGGCACTCATGGTGGTTGGCTTTAATTCCAGCTCATTAAGATGATCTTCCATAAGCCTGAAATCGGCTTTGTTAAAACTGACAAAAGACCTGTCTTTTTCACCAAAAACTTTTTTCAGTACATACTCCCTGTTGTTATGAAAGGTATCAGCATACCCGATCTTATCCGCTGCTCTTAATTCGGCTTCGACGTGTTCAGATAATGCATAGAGCTTAGCAGCGACAACCGGTTGATCGTACTTTTTTACTCTCGATATAAGTTCTGATAACGAAATATATTCATGACCGTTTTTTTTCATGAGTTTTATTTCAAAATCTACTTCATCAAGATAATCTTCAATTTTACGGGTGATCGCCCGGTAATTGGGACTTCCTGGTACAGGCGCGCCAGTAACTTTATCCCAATTCTCCAGCGAGCAAAAATGGCCTACATTAAAGTACTTTTGCTCTTTGTGCAGCGTTAGTCTGATCCGAATTTCATACTCGCCATTAATTGGCTCCTTATAGGTCCATAGCACCACTTTTTTTAATATCTCCATCACTTTACTATGTTTTTAAGTATAACAGGTAATACTAAAAGTGCCCTTTTAGGTAATACTCAGGTAATACTAAAGTAGGAAAAATAGCTCAAAATATGAAATGATTTGAAAAATAAATTTTCATAAATAGCTGATTATGAATTATTTGAACAAATTTGAATACTATTGAATTTAGCAAAAATCGTTATGGCATGCAAGAGGTCATCGGTTCGACTCCGATATTCTCCACATTGATGTCAAGCACTTACATTGATTTGTAAGTGCTTTTTTGCTTTAAAAATGCCAAAAGTAAAACATATAGATCGTTTCCTTCATGCTAAATTATATATAAGAATACAAAATATAAATGAAAGAGCAATTGTCAGCATGTGTCTTTCAGGATTCGAACCTGCCCGCTTACGCGGTTTCACCAGCGAAGTATCACACACTTACGGCATCTTTCATTATGTTTTAAAAAGGGCAAAAAGCAACCGGCGATTTTTTTATCTGAACTACTTGCGAAATAAATCGCCGGGCGGATTTGAACCACCGTCCTTCCCTTCCGGGACGCTCTAACCGAAGTATCACCAGTTTACGGCACCTTTTTTAGGTTTAGGTATTTTAAAAAGAAGAGCGACAATCCGGCAAGCGTGTTAAACGTGACAGGTTGAAGTAACGCTTGCCTACGGCATCTTCTTTATTTCTTAAGGGCAACATGCAATGTGCGTATAGCTTATTAGCTTGACTGCTCTACCAACTGAGCTACAATGGGATTTACTTCCCAAGGCCGGGATCGAACCGGCGACACGAAGTAGCGCATATTTACGGCACCTTAAAATTTTCAAGTTTAAAAAGAAGGGTAAAAAGCAATAAATCACTATGCACTGTGCTCTATCCAGTTGAGCTACCCTTACGGGGACGGATTCGAACCGGTAACCCCAGCGTCCCGAAGTAAGACTTATTTACGACACCTTCTTTATATTTTATTTTAATAGCCACATTTGCTTCATTTAAGTGGCTTTCAAATCCGTATATCCTGGATTATCTGCCGCTTGGTATTTGTCAACAATCATTTGAGTATACGCTAGGATTTTGTTTGGCCTATCTGTTGGTGTGATGGTCTTGACTTGATTGTTGATATTTGTTTTAATCTCGACAGGGGTGATTACTATTCCTGCTTTGGCGGCGAGCTTAATATCAAAGTGTAACGGATTCACTAATACCTGTCTGTTTAAGCAAAGCGGATAGTCCGGGCCATATTTCATTGTGCCGTTTTTTGTACTCGTTTTTAAATCCCTGTAACAACGTCATTTTAAAAGCAACCCTTTCCATCATTTTTTTAATTATTTATTGTTAAACTTATTAGTTAAACCCCTATAGATGTTGCAAGATAAGCTGATTGTTTCCTTTGACTAGTAAAAGATAACCTGTCTGTAACTACTAATGATATACTTGAAAAAGTGCGTGCAAAATCACAATTATCAAGCTTGTAATTTCAAGGTTACGTCTAATTATTTTCAGGGCGCGGGTAAGATTGGCTTCAACGCCTTTTTCTGAAATATTCATTTGGGATGCAATTTCAGTATTCTTCATATCCAATTGACGGCTACATTTAAATACCAATTTGCATTTTTCGGGCAAATTTTCAACTACGCCATCTATATATTCTTTTAAAAACAGGGCATCTAATTTCTCCTCATCCAAGCTGATATCGGAGAAATTATAATTCATTTCGGCTAATTTGCTTCTACGCTGTTCTTTCCGGTAATTTTTAAAAACAACAAACTTGATTTTAGTAGCCAGAAAACCGCCTACATTCAGGATCTGAAAATTATTTTTTTCGTTCCAAAGCGAAATAAAAACTTCATGAACGATATCTTCTGCCAAACCTTTGTCATTGGTATGATTCCAGGCAATCAACACCATTTTTTCCCAATACCTTTTGTAAAGTTCCGTAAAAGCACGGTGGTTACCCGTCTGTAAAAAGTCCATCAATTCCTGATCGGAAAAAGTAGTGAAAGGCATCATACTTTTAGCGTGTTTAATACATAAATAAGGACATTCGCAAATGCCGGTATAGTTGGTTATTACAAATATATATATATATATAATAATAACTATACTGTACTGTTTGACTCAGAATCAACGGTATTTGACCAATATCCTTTAACAGATATTGCACTTTCCGGAGCCAAGTTTAAAATAATGACAGGGACACTTGCCCTTTGCACTACCGGGAGAACCGTAGATGATAGGCATAGGTAGTTACGTATAAAAAAATAAGATCAACATTTGCGCTCCTAAAAGCATCGCCTGCATCAAAAGCTTTTTGTATAGTGTCAATTAATCCAAGATTTAATATATGAGGATGGAAAACCTATAGCTTTTGCTGAACGACCGAAAGATATGCTTCCAGCCTTGTCTTTAAGCCATCAAACTGATCCCAATAAACATCAAGGCCGATACCAAAAAGGCCTATTTTTAAATTATTTAATCCCACTTTTATGTTATTATCGCGATCGATTACACGGTTATTTATATTTTATTAAAAATTTCTCACAACAGAGTGGGGCAATTCAATTTCCCCCAAACACTTCTTTTACGGCATCGAGGTAACCATATCCATTAACATTGTCCGGTTCCAAATAGCTGGTTTCCGTCCACTCATTCCAGCTATTTATTGTGATAAGCGGGGCTTGTTTGGGGTGGGCATCAACATAATCTTTTGCCATTTGCAAACCTTTGGCAAAATTAGCTGGCGTATTATTGCGCATTACCGCACTTTTACCCATCCGCGGGCTATTATCCCAGCCTATGCTGATATGCGGATAATATGGTAGCTTGAATGTTGTGTCAATTCGCGCCCATTCTTTTTTTACGCGTTCCAATATATTCATATAGTCATCATCAGGATTGGTAAAATGAACAAACTGGTAATGTGTCGCGCTGGTAAAGCCAAGTTTGGTCACAAAAGCATTTTCAGGGTTTTTTGTTTTGCTGCCGTCAAAGCCACTATAATTCGTGTTTATTGACCACATCGTTAACTGCAACTCTAAGCCTGGAAAACCCGCGCGTTTAGTTTCTTCTTTAAACCATTTTAGTGCAGCTACGGTTTGTTCCACACCCCCAAGACCGGCTATTAACTGTGGCACATCATAAATCATAAATACCGGTTTGCCATTTATCTTATAATAATTTGGCAGCTTAAAATACTTTTCAATATTGCGTTTACAGATTTTTTCAAATTCATCGCGATGTACTTTGCCGGTCCATATTACATTATCATCATTGTAGTTGTTTAAACGCGTATCCCAATAATCCTTTACATCATGATTCGCCCACATCAGGTAGAATTTCATTTTATTATTGTTATCGGCTTTTAGAAAGCCGCTGTCCAGTGTAGTTTCCATAAACGGGCGGCCATCATACCAGTACCAATCAAAAATGAACACATTTACCCCATGTTTCGTGGCTTCGTTGATTTCCATATTCATTATCGCCGGATCAGCTTCATTGACTGGCCCCCAGGCTGGTTTTCGGTTCCAGTAGTGGCCGGGATTACGTTGTTGCATACTCGTTACGGTTTCCCATTCACCATTCCCCAAAGGCCAGAAGGGGCGAAGGCGTGGATCGCCGCTGGCATAGGCCGGATAAAGAAATGCGGCTACGTCGTATTTCTTTTTTGCCATCGGTTTAGCACTCTGTGCCCCGGCCCCATGATGAAGGAAAATAAAACTGGCGACTACTATTAATAGTGCCAGTTTTGATTGTGAACGGTTTTTGGGAGCTTTGAAATCAATTATCATTATTGTAAATATTTTAAGTGGGGAACTGAGCATATTTATTTGCCTTTAGGCGATAATACGCAGACTGAGACTGCTTAAAAATTGTCCAGTGATCCGATAATTACGTATGCGGGTCACTGGACAAGGAAAGCTATTATTTATAACCCGGATTTTCAACCAAATTTGGGTTGTTTGCTGTTCTGGCTATAGTAATAGGCAAGTAGTAATTCTGCTGGAAGAACTGAGGGATATTTGATGTTCCGTCGACATTGTTAATAATTTGAATCTGGAATTTTCCGCTGGCAGCATCAAGTATATAACGAATACCCGACCAGCGTACGGACAAATCAGTTACGGCGGTACGCCATCTTCTCACATCCCAGTAACGATGTCCCTCAAAAGCTAATTCTACCCTGCGCTCATTATGGATCGCGTCTCTAGTTATACTGGTAAGCGGGGCAATACCTGCACGGCTCCTGATCTGATTAATATCAATCATGGCCTGGGCAGTATTTCCCATTTCAAAAGAGGCCTCGGCATCGTTTAACAATATCTCAGCATATCTGAAGATTAGCCAGTCTTGAGCAGACGTAGCCCAGCCGGAGTTTGTTCCCGCCATATTATCGTGAGTTTCATCCAGATATTTCAGCACACCAAGACCAGTACCCTGGTAATCCTGACTGCCTGTTGCAGCTATGCCATTATATGCACCAGATGTTATGATTGTCCCATTAGGCTCTATCAGGCCAGCATGAAAGTCAAGTGTATCACCTTTCCATTCACTACCCTGCGTATAAAAAGTAGCGTAAAATCTCGGGTCTTTGTTTGCCCAAACCTGATTAACAGTATAAAGGCCTTGTTGAATGGCTGTGCGGTTTAATGCACCAGATGATCCATCAACATGTTCAAATGCGTCGGCTAACTCCAGGTAGGCTTGGTCGTAGAGTCCACGACCCCATCCTTGCGGACGCGGACAATTGAAAAAATCCACGCACCATCCATTGCCGCCGGATAATTCGTTACTGGCATCGTGTTTTTTGCAAAAGATAACCTCGCTGTTATTCTTGACCAGGAAGATATTTCTGAAGTTCGTTGTTTTATCCGCATCCAGGTTATACAGTGCATACACGCCACTCTTGATAATCGCTTGTGAGGCCGTGTAAGATTTCTGATAATAGGCGTTAGCAAGGGTTGACGGTATGCCAACCACACCATTTAACTGAACCGTACCAAATTGCGCAATACTACCGGCATACAATGCGGCCCGGCTTTCTAAGGCTAAAGCAGCATATTTTGACGGGTGGCCCAGGCTATCGGCACTTACCACTGCTGGTAGGCTACTAGAGGCGGCATCAGCTTCGGAAATGATAAAATCATAAACGCTTTGCTCGGTAGCCCTTGCAGGGTATAATGTAGATTTGGGATCAGATTCGCTTTGAACGCTTGTGATCAGCGGAACCCCGCCATAGCGTTTAACCATGGCAAAGTAGCAGAATGCCCTTAAAAAGCGCGCTTCTGCAAGCTTGGATTTGATTTCGCTGGCGGGCAGCGGAGAAGTGGGGATGCTTTGTATAAAAACGTTTATCTCGCGAATGGTGCCATATCCCCACCAATCCAATAAACCGCCGCCTATATTTAAGTTGCCATATTTATATTTGAACGCTGTACTGGGGTTCCAGTCCCGCCATTGAGGAAATGATTCGTCAGAAACATCGTTGATATCAGCAAAGTTCCATGCCGCATCACCACTCGTTCCGGTGCCGCTACAGTCATTGCCCAACCAGGGCATATCAAAGTAAATTTGTGTAAGGTAAGCATCAATGAGCGCGGGATCTTTAAAAACCTCGGTGCTTGAAATGGTATTAAGCGGTTGTTTATTCAGGACTTCCTTATTACATGAAAAAAGTATCCCAACTCCTAACACAACAAGTAATAATATTAATCTTTTCATTGTTTCTTTAATTATAGTGTTACATTCAAACCTAATGATATTGTTCTTTGCTGAGGATAATAGTATCCGGCATTGCCCGAAGGTTCTTCAGGATCGATATCATATTTGGCCAGTGGATTAAGCGTCAACAGGTTTGTTCCGGCAAGATAAACCCGCACGTTTTTAATATTTACTTGATTTAGCCAGGTATGTGGCAGGTTATAACCCAACGCAAATGTTTTCAATCGTACATACCAAGCCTTTTTATAATAGAAATCCGAAAATAGGTCATTTGTGGATGCGCCACCTAAACGTGGTACGGCGGCCGAAGCGTTGTCATTCTGGGGAGTCCACCTTTCATTATATATAACCTGTGAAAAGTTAATACCCCCTAAATTCGTATTCACGTTTGTATAGTAGCCGAATGCTCCCTGCAATAATGACTGCAGATCAAAATTTTTGTATTTGAGGTTAATGTTTGCACCGTCCATCCATTCTGGAACGGTACCCTTGCCAATTTGAACCTCATCCCTCCAGTCGAGTGTTCCATCATTATTAACATCGACATACCTTATATCACCAGGACGCAGTTGGGCATTACCACCAGGATATTGGAATTTTAAGTCGTTTATCTGCTGCTGGCTGGTAAATATGCCATCTGATTTATATCCGAAGGCCACATCGGTCCACTGGCCTGATAACTGATAGATTCTTTTTTGATCCGGATCAGTATAATCAGGTTCTTCATAATGGTTCCATTTTGCGCGGTTCCATGACAAGTTGCCGGAAACCGTGTAACCTAATGCTCCAATATTGCCGCTGGTGCCTAAGCTAAGTTCAAAACCCCTGTTATTTTGACTGTTCAGGTTTACATAAGGGAGAGTCGCGCCAAAAGTACTCGGCAAGGTTAATATTTGTTGAGCTGGAATGCCTGAAAGTGTACGGTAAAATCCATCCACTGTGCCAAACAATTTTCTTTTCCAAAAAGAAAAATCTATTGCCGCATCAGAAATGCCCACCTTTTCCCAGGTCAGGTTAGGATTTGCAAGTCCGGTTGAGACTATCCCTAAAGACGTACTCGTACCATATAAATAGTAACCACCCAATTGATAACCGGTTAAATATTGGAAATTTCCAATGTTATCGATACCGGAACTGCCATAGCTACCCCGAAGTTTTAATTCATCTATAAAACCTGAATTTTTCAGGAAATCTTCCTTGTCGATCCGCCAACCTGCAGAAACACTTGGGAAATACCCCCAGCGATGCGCCGGAGAAAAGTCTGCTGATGCATCCGCTCTGAAAATGGTTTCCAGCAAATATTTGTCCTTGTAAGAGTAATTTATGCGGCCTACGTAACTCGCACGCCCCATTTGCGTGGCTGAACTGTTTGCAGTAGCCGTTTGTGCTGACCCGGCAAATAACTCCTGAATTTCATCGGTTAAAAAATCAGTTCTTCCAGCCGTAAGAAAAGTAGTACTATAATCAGTTGCTTCATATAGTGCAAGGGCGGTTACGTGGTTATCCTGGCCGAAAGTATGATCATAATTCAATGAAAACTGACGGTCAATATTTGTGTTTGTATTAAGATTATAGATCAATTGGGCCTCGGTACCCGCAGCGCCAGCAAGGGTATACTGTTGATTGTCTGGATTGTAGGTGTAAAAGTTATAGGGCTTGGAGAAATTTTTCTCAGTTGAAGATGCCGAGTAGTAATTAATGAAAGCCTTCGCATTTAAACCATCAATAGCTTTAATTTTGTAAGTGGCTGCAAATGTTCCTTTGAGGGTCTGGGTGTTCACATTATCGTAACCAGCAATATCTTCATTGGATACCAGTGCAATGCTACCTACACCCTGGCCATTTGCATATGAATTATAGCTTGGATCGGGCAGCGTAGCGGGGTATATCGGCAACGAGTTCCATAGATCCTGCCATAATGTATTGATACCAGCACCCTCACCACGCACCGGCTGAGATGTTGATTCATTTACATCAGAAAGGTCTAGCTGAATAGACAAATTATCTGTTATATTAGCATCCAGATTCGATTGCACATTGTATCTTTTGTATCCACCGCCGTTGGTACGCCAAATGGGATCCTGATCCAGGTAACCGAAGAATCCAAAATATTTGATGTTGTCATTCCCACCCCGAACTGATAAATTTTGGTTATTTTGAGGTGCGAACGGCCTGGTGGCTACTTTTTCCCAATTTGTATTGGGGTATGCGGGATTGTTACCTGCCAAATAATCGTTAATTTGACTTTGTGTATACGGAAGTTGCTTTCCTTCATTACCATATAATTCATTTTCCAACTCGGCATATTGCCCTGAACTGACCGGCTCAGCCATATAGGTATTGTCCTGAAGCGAGTATGATGAATTAAAGGTTATTTCAGGTTTGCCTGCCTTGCCTCGTTTTGTTGTGACCAATATAACGCCATTACCGGCACGGGCACCATAAATTGATGCCGCACCATCTTTAAGTATACTGATCGATTCGATTTCGTTCGGATCAATATTATTAAAGTTTGATTCAACACCATCGACTATCCAGATTGCCTGGCCAAATCCGCGGATGCTGATCGATGCCTGGTCCGCTCCCGGCTGGCCGCTTGATTGTTGCGAAACCAACCCTGGTAATCTGCCCGCTAATGTGTTAATAGTACTCGCTACGGGTGCAACAGTTATATCTTCAGTTTTTACAGAGGATATAGAGCCGGTTATAGTACTTTTCTTTTGCGTACCATAACCCACAACTACTACATCATTCAAACTGTTAGCTTTAGCTGCCAGGGTAACGCTTATTGCCGTTCTACCGTTTACAGGTATCTCCCTGCTGTTATAGCCAACACTGCTAAATACAAGCACAGCATCGGTATTTGGAACCGAAATGGAGTACTTACCATTTTTGTCGGTTGTTACGCCCTGGTCAGTACCTTTTATTGTAACGGATACCCCTGGAATACCCTGGTTTTGCTCATCTGTAACCAAACCTGATACGGTGGCCTGGTTAATTATTTCCGGAGGAGCCTCTTTTGGCTTGGAGGTAATAATTACATTTTTATTTTTAACAACGAAGCTAAAAGGCTGATTTGCAAAGCACTCATTAAGAACAATGTTCAATGGTACGTCTTTTACATTTAATGAAATTGGATTGGCTTGGTTTACCAGCTGTTCATCATAGAGAAAATGAAATCCGCTTTGATGGCTTAAATCATCCAGCAATCGCTCAAATGAAATATTTTTTACTTTTAATGTGATATTTTGCCCATATGTAGCTGCGGAAACGTGCAATAAAGCACATAGACATAGAACAAGCGTTAGTTTCATTCTTAAGATAATATTAGATTTATTGCAGGCGAGAACCCAGCAGAAAAAATTTGTAAATTTTCTATACATTTGATTGTTAGGTTAATTGGTAATTGATTGTTTCTAGCGATCATTCTGTTTACCTGATGCAGCTCTCATGGGCTGCTAAACCAGGAGCGGTGGAACGTTCCTGGTTTTATCAGATGTATGATGAGTAATGTTATTTACATATAATTATTATCCTCCTTCCCTCGATTTGGAATTTTGCAATTCCGGTAAGTTCTAAGTAATTCAATAATTCAGCAATATTTGCAGTACGGGATACCGTACCACCAAGAATTTTATTGGTAATATTCCCCCGGTATTCAATCTCTACATTATACCATCTTGAAATCTTATTCATTACTGTTTGGATATTCTCCTTTTCAAAGGAAAAATACCCATTTTTCCAGGCTACTTCATTTTCCACATCTACATCTTTCAGCCCTATGTTATTATCCCCCCTGTAAACGGCGGCTTGTTGGCCTGGAACTATTGTAACGTGCATATATTTCGAGGTCAACGCCACAGATCCCTCCAGCAGCGTAGTATTTACAGACGGCTCATTATCATAAGCCATCACATTGAAATGTGTTCCTAATACTTTAATATTTGTATTGTCTGCCGCAACTGTAAAAGGCATATTTTTATTCTTGAATATTTCAAAATAGGCCTCTCCATGTAATTCAACATGTCTTTCTGGGCCTTCAAAAACACTGGGATAGGTTAATGATGATGCTGCATTTAGCCACACATTACTGCCATCAGGCAACGTAACCCTAAACTGCCCACCCATCGGGGTTGTAATGGTATTAAATGTTATTTTCTTATTATTTGAAACTATATGATCATCAACTACATGATAAGAGATTTGGCCTGCGGCATTTTTTGTTATGACCGTACTTCCCTGAATAGCCAATGTACCTGTATTGGCGCCATTCAAAAGGATTTTTTTGCCGTTCCCAAGCGTTAATACCGCTATATTAGTCCCCGGCAATATCGGTTGCTTTTCAGCTGATTTCCTGGCACTTATTATAGGGGCAACAACCGGGCGGGTAATAGTGTATATTCCAAAAACAATTATAACCGATGCCGCCGCCGCGAATATTCCCCAGCGTTTAGAAAAAACAGCACCCCTTTTTTTGTATTGTATCTCCTTATTCAAGCGTTGCAATATGCGGTCGCTTACACTTTCTCTGTCATCGGGGTATTCGCCATCCTTCAAAGTTATCCTACGGTACAAAGCCAGGAGATCCTGCTTTTCCTCGTCATTAATTGAGCCTTCTATATATTTCTTTAGTAATTGGTTAATTCTTCGCTTATCCACTATAGTAGTTAATTGGTTTATAATGACATGTTACCACGAAAAACTATTTACCCTATATGTTGTTCAAAATAATTAAATAAGGCATTTACGAGTATCGTAAACGCCTTATTTATTCCGGTAACACATAGTTTAGTTATAATCGCTTTAAAGATTTATAATCTTAAAGAAAATGTTGTTAATTCAGTTAGCAAATTGGATAAGTACCCCCCCCCCAAAAAAAATATATCCGATGCTTTTACAACTAATTTAACCTCGTCAAAAACTAAATATATCGTCTTACGTTTTTTAACTTTAATAAACTCAATTTGCTGGCATGTTTGTGACCATATTAAAAAAACTTTATTTGCGCGATTTAGCTAATCTTCGCACCGAAATCGAATTGTACCAGAATGAGCAAAAGCTCTGGCATACGGAAGGGGAAATCACCAATTCAGCCGGTAACCTTTGTCTGCATTTGGTGGGCAATTTGAATACTTATATTGGTGGAGTATTAGGGAATACAGGATATGTTCGCAATAGGCCACTGGAGTTTTCGGCACGTAATGTGCCTCGTAATGAATTGTTAAAAAGTATCGATAACACTATTGATATGGTGGCTACAACACTCGACCAGTTGAGTGATGAAATCTTAGCCCAGGAATATCCACAGATAGTAGCGGAGGGAAAAGTATCTACAGGTTATTTTTTAAGTCATCTTTCATCGCACCTTATGTACCACCTTGGGCAGATTAACTATCATCGCCGCCTGTTAGATAAAGATCAGCATTAGTCTTTTTTTAAATTACAAGCATCAGTTTATTCACCAAAGCTGACTTTTAAAAAACGCTAACATTTCTGAAAAATTTGGTTCTGTAGGTATATAGCTTTTTACTTCAGGATAATAAAAAATAATAAAACGGCTATCTTTTTAAAGTGTACACGTAAAAATTTCAGCGCATGTGTTATTTGATTTTCAACTGTACGCTTTGATATGCCATAATGAGTGGCAATCTCATCATTGGTCATTTGTTCTATCCTGCTTAATAAAAAAATTTCCCGGCAACGCTTGGGCAGCTGTGCCAAATGATCCTGAATTGAACTCTTTAGATCAAGGTAGGCCAAATGTACTTCGCCCTCATTTCCTTGTTTTATATTCAGCTCATCATTGTAGTTTTCAATATATATTATTGATGATGCTTTGCGTTCTTTTAGGCATTTATAAACGTGGTACCTGGTACAACAAGTTAAATAATGCTTTAGGCAAATGATCTGAAGCTCTTTTCGTTTTTGCCAGATATTCAGAAAAATATCATGCACAATTTCTTTACTCTTTTCTGTATCCCGCAAATAATTATATGCGCTGGTATACATAGGCGACCAGTATTGTTCAAAAAGCGCATCAAAGGCCCTCTTATCATCAAGCCTTATTGCTTCCCATAGTTCATTATCGGTAAACTCCGGTTTGGTCATGTAATTAATTGGTAAGTAAGCCTTTTTTCGAATGTATTAAATTTTGGTTGATTAAATAAACATATAGTGCTGAATGTTTAATTCAAATTATCGTTTATAGTTTCAAAAAAATAAAAATATTATTTATTGTATGTGTGTTATAGCTAAAAAAAGGCTCTATTACTATAACAACCAATTAATCATTTCATGACTCAGGAAGAATATATCTCATTATATGAAAAATATAAAGCTGGTAATTGCACTCCTGACGATATCCGTTTGCTGGAGGAATATAAAGATAGTTTTGAACTTACTGATGGTGAATGGAATGACCCCACAGCCAACAAGGAACAAATAAGATTAGCTATTTATACTACGTTACAGAAAAATATAAATACGTTATCAATTAAATTAACACCTGTACGGTATTGGGTAGCAGCTGCAACTTTAATTTTTGCACTGGGTGCAAGCCTGTTAATATATCGAAGTCAAAAAAATACCAAAAACCTGCTGGCAAATAAACCCGGGCATATTAAAACCAATATTTTACCCGGAAGCAACAAAGCTATATTAACGCTGGCCAACGGCAGTAAAATTATACTGGATAATTCCAGGCGCGGTAAATTGACAAGCCAGGGAACGGCAACCGTTAATAAAACGAATAATGGCCAACTGGTTTATAATATTGATAATAAACTTTCGCAGGGCACAACATTATATAATACAGCTACAACTCCACGGGGCGGCCAATATGAACTAGTCCTTTCTGATGGCACAAAAGTATGGCTGAATGCGGCTTCGTCACTTAAATACCCTGTTGCATTCTCAGGCAACGAAAGGCATGTTGAATTAACCGGCGAAGCTTATTTTGAAGTGGCAAAAAATGCAAAGATGCCATTTTCAATAACGGTAAAAGGAACTACTATACAGGTTTTAGGAACCCATTTTAATGTATTGGCATATAGCGATGATAACAACCTGGTAACAACCCTGCTTGAAGGTTCGGTAAAAATGAAAAAGGCAAATTCAGAGGTCATTATAAAACCCGGGCAGCAAGCTTTATTAACGGATGGGCAGGCAAATTACCAGGTATCGGATGTTAATACTGATATGGCTGTAGCCTGGAAAAACGGCTATTTTATGTTTGATAATGATAACATCCAGAATATAATGAAGGAAATTGCGCGTTGGTATGATGTTGATGTACGCTACAACGGCACACCTAAAGATCAGATTTATGGGGGTACAGTTTCGCGCTTTGCAAACGTAACAGATTTATTAAGAATATTGGAATTGACAGGTACCATCCATTTTAAAATAGAAGGGAGGGTGATTACGGTAATGCCTTGATATACACTGCAAAAAACCTAAAAAAGCCAGAGGTGTTCTAGCCCCTCTGACTTCATACTGCCAGGCAGTATAAGGTAAATACAATAATTGCTTCTAACACTAATTGTAAATTAATCCTTTAAACAAATGTATAAACTTTATACTGTATTTATATGCAGGCATATTCCTCGCATACAAAATAAACTTCTGCTCATTATGAAACTCACCCTGGTTTTATTGATCTCGGGCATGTTACATGTTAGCGCTTCAACAAGCGCTCAAAACATTAATTTATCTGTGAAGGATGTTTCCTTGAAAAAGGTTTTTAAAGAGTTACGGCTGCAAAGCGGCTATAATTTTTTATACAACTCAAAAATGTTGAGTGAAACCTCACCGGTTAGCATGTCAGTAAAAAATATGCCTATTAATGAAGTGCTTGACAAATGTTTTAGCGATCAGCCGGTAACTTATGTAATTGATAATAATACGGTAATTGTTAAAAGAAAACCTTCGGCAGTTGCATCAACTGTTCAGGATGTTACAGTTTCCGGAACGGTTAAGGATGAAAAGGGTAACCCTATTCCCGGGGTTAGTGTAAGATTAAAAGGTACCGTTACCGGAACCCAAACCGATGTATCGGGCAACTTTCGTTTAAGTGTTCCCGATGGCAATGGAACATTGGTATTTAGCTTTATTGGCTATGCGACCCAGGAAGCGCCAATAATCAGCACCGGTAGTATGAATATTGTATTAAAAGAACAAGCCGCAACGCTTAACGAAGTGGTAGTTACCGCGTTAGGTGTAAAACGGTCTGAACAATCACTTACCTATGCAACGCAACAGGTAAGCAGCGAAGCCATAAACCAGGTAAAAACTGATAACCTGATGAATGCCCTGAGCGGAAAAGTAGCGGGCTTAACTATTACACCAAGTGCTTCGGGTGTTGGTGGTTCGTCAAAAGTTATTTTGCGGGGTAGCAGATCTGCCAATGGCAATAACCAGCCATTATATGTTATCGATGGTATCCCTATTTTAAATAGCGGTAATGCTAACGGGCAGCCCGGCGGTACATTTGGAGGCAGCACGGATAGCGGCGATGGTATATCCAACCTTAATCCCGAGGATATTGAGAATATTTCAGTATTAGAGGGCGCTTCGGCGGCGGCATTATATGGTAGCTTGGCGCAAAATGGTGTTATACTTATCACCACAAAAAAAGGCAAAGCAGGCAAAGCTGTGATCAATTATACTTCCAGTTTCTCGGTTGACCATACCGCATACCGTCCACAATTTCAAAATCAATACGGGCAAAGCCCCGGGGTCATAAGCGGAGATGTTACCAGTTGGGGTGCCCCGATCTCTGGTGCCCAGGATAATTTAAAAGATTTTTTTCAGAATGGCACTAACTGGACAAATGCTATAAACATAGCAGCAGGTTCAGAAAATGCTCAAACTTATTTCTCGTATGCCAACACCCACGCTACGGGTATTGAGCCGGGCAATAAGCTTAACAGGAACAACTTTAATCTGCGTGAAACAGCTAATCTTCTGAATAACAAATTAACCGTTGATGGTAGTGTTAATTATATTAATCAAATTATTGATAATAGCCCGCAACTGGGTATTTATTCAAACCCATTAATTTCTTTGTATTCGTTTCCACGCGGGGTAAATATTCTTCCCTACAAAAATCAATATGAATTTCCGGATTCGGTTGGTGCTGCACGACAGAATTGGATAACACATACCGGCGATGACCACCAGGATAACCCATGGTGGATCATAAACCGCGAACCTAATACAGCACAGCGTAACCGTTTGCTCATGAGTGGCAGCGTGAAATATCAGTTTAACAGTTGGTTATACTTACAGGTTAGAGGAAACGTTGACCGTATTACTGATGATTTTGAACAGGATTTCTATTCCGGATCTAACAGTTTGTATAATTCGAACGAAACCGGCGCGATGAAATTAAGCAATCAAACACTAACCCAAAAATATGGTGATTTGATCCTTAATTTTAATGTTCCGCTGCAACATTCCGATTTTAAGATAAACGGTTTATTAGGCGGCAGTATCACCGATCAGGAAACCCAGGGGCTTACGCTTGGCGGTAACCTTGCAACGCCTGATTTTTTTACCCCTGCTAATATCGTTGTTGCCCAACCCGGTACCAATAGTAGGCCAATAACAAGTAATACCAGCGCTATTAGCCCGAGCCACAGCCAGTTGCAGGCACTATTTGGCGATTTGGATTTTTCGTATAATAACTGGGCTTATTTAACAGTAACCGGAAGAAATGACTGGTCATCAAACTTGTCGTTTACAAATAATTATTCATACTTCTATCCTTCTGCAGGCCTCTCCGTAATATTAACGCAGGCGCTTAAATTGCCGCAGGAAATAAGTTATGCTAAAGTAAGGGCAACTTTCGCGCAGGTAGGTAATACTATACCTCCTTATCTAACCAATATTCAAAACACACAGGGCGGTGGTGGTTCGTTAGTATTTAATACAGCAGCCGCGCCAAATACTTTAAAACCTGAAAAAACGAATTCATTTGAGTTAGGTACCGATCTTCGTTTTTTTAATAACAGGTTTAACTTTAGCTTCACTTACTATAAAACCAATACGCTTAATCAATACGTTCCGGTAAATTATAGTGCATCTTCATTGGTTTCAACCGGCTATGTTAATGCAGGTAATGTTGAAAATAATGGCTTCGAATTTATTTTAGGCTATGATGTATTTCAGAGCCATGATTTTACCTGGAATACCTCGTTCAACGGGGCAATGAATAAAAATAAAATAATTGATGTTGACTCTAAAGACAATATCAACACGTTTTATTTAACAAATGATGGTAACGGTTACCAATCCGAACTGGTAAAAGGTGGCTCATATGGCGATATTTATGCGCCCACACTCGTATATAATGCGAAGGGCCAGGTAATGTTAAGTGGTGCAGGTACAGCTGCCAGCCCTTATACCCCCGAAAAAAGCAGCACTTACAACTATGTAGGTAATCCGAACCCTAAATTCCAGCTGGGTTGGAGCAATACATTTAACTACAAACAACTTAGCCTTAACTTTTTAGTCGATGGCAAATTTGGCGGCCAGGTAATGTCTATAACACAGGCTTTTTTGGATGAAGCCGGCGTTTCTGAAGTAACAGGCGAAGCACGTGAACAGGGTGGCGTAAAAGTAAACGGTGTTAACAGCCTCGGCCAGCCGGTTTCAACGGTTAATGCGCAAACATGGTATCAAACCATAGGCCAGCGCGGTGGCATAACCGGCGAATACATGTACAGCGCTACCGTAGTACGCCTGCGTGAAGCAGCGCTCGGTTATACCTGGCTTGTTTCTAACAGCGCGTTCAAAAGTATTAAGCTTTCATTAACGGGCCGTAACCTTATTTATTTCTATAAGAAGGCGCCTTTTGACCCGGAAGTTACGATGTCGACAGGTAACGGACTGTCGGGTGTTGATGTTTTCAATCAGCCTGCTACACGCGACGTGGGTTTAGACCTTAATGTTAGTTTCTAAATAATTTAACTCTGAAAAAATGAAAAAACATTTAAAATCCATACCGGGGCAAGGGCAAAATAACCTTGTTTATATTTTTATTATCCTCGCTTCATTAGCGCTGCCCGGATGTACAAAAAATTTCGAAAAATTTAATACTAACCCAACCGCGTTATCAAGCGCGCAAAGTATCGCGATAGCAGCAACCGCCTTTGGCCCGCTGGAACAGGCTATTTATAGCAACTACCAGATCGCTCAAAATTTAAGCGCCGATGCTTATGCCGGGTACATGATGTCGCCAACAAATTTTTTGGGCGGCCAAAACAACTTGAAATATGATTTGGTAGATACCTATAACCAACATGGGTTTAATGATCAGTACACACTTGTAATGGCGCCCGTAAGCAAAATAGCCAAAGCAGGCGCAAGAACTGCAGCACCGGATATTTGGGCAGTAGCCCTGCTGATACAGGTAGAGGCTATGGATAGGGTTACCGACAGGTTTGGGCCTATTCCATATTCTAAAGCAGGTACATCGTTAACAAATATCCCTTATGATAACCAGCAAACGGTTTATCAAACATTTTTTAAGCAAATTGATACGGCAGTCAGTAATCTGCAGACTTATATTGCCGCTAATCCGGGTAAATCTTCCATTGGAACCGGCGACCTGATCTACGGTGGTGATTATACCAAGTGGTTAAAATTCGCTAATTCACTGCGCCTTCGTTTAGCTATGCGAATTGTAAAAGCCGACCCGGCGACCGCCCAACTACAAGGTGAAAAAGCACTGAGCGCCCCCGGCGGCCTGTTAGCAATACCTTCAGATGATGCTGCTATTGCGCAATCAGGCGGAAGAAGCAATGATTTGTGGGTAGTTACCATTGATTACAATGGCGACAATCATTTAAATGCCGCCTTAGGAACATATCTGACCGGATATAAAGATCCCAGGACATCCATTTATTGCGTGCCAATGACTACCAATGCACAAGCATACACCGGTATTCGCCTGGGCGCTGATGTTACTAAGGGTAATTATTATAGTTTCGCTACTTATAATTGTATTACCACTTTTACCCAAACTTCATCCCAGTTGATCATGACAGCTGCCGAAATGTGGTTTTTGAAGGCTGAAGCTGCTTTACGCGGTTGGGCCGGGGCCGGGGTTACGCAAACTGACTATGAAACCGGCATTACCACCTCCATGCAACAATGGGGGGTTTCAGCAGGCAATTACCTCAGTGATGCAACAAGCACCGAGGCGGCTTATACCGACCCTTTAAATTCTGCTAATAATTCGCCTGCTTTATCTACCATCACTATAAAGTGGGATCCTACAGCTACCAATGAACAACAATTGGAGCGTATTATTACCCAGAAATGGCTGGCTATATTCCCGGATGGGCAAGAGGCCTGGGCCGATTTCAGGCGTACAGGATATCCTAAATTATTTACTGTTGCAGATAATTTAAGCGGCGGTACAATTGATACGCAAATACAGATACGCCGTTTGGCATATCCGATCACTGAATATAATACTAACAACGCAGCCGTAAAAAGCGCCGTTCAGGTATTAGGTGGCCCTGATAATGGCGGTACCAGGCTTTGGTGGGATGTAAATAAGGCTAATTTTTAATTGGGTGTGTGATTAAACACCTATGTTAAGAAACTATGAGGTTGAAAAATTGATTAGTGTTAATGAGTAGAATAAGGCCGGTGATACCGGCCTTATTCATTATAAAAATTTGGATATAGTAACAGGAGAATGTTATTATTGAATAATCAATCTCATTTTTATTAATATTATTAAAAATGCCCGTCATGCGTAAATACCTTTATCTCCTTTTATTGTTATTCCCGCTATTATCATCTGCCCAAACTATCGATTCGGCGTGGATAGTAAACCATTACATAAAAAAGGAACGGTATATCCCTATGCGGGATAATGTGAAGCTTTTCACATCCATTTATATGCCGACTGACAGCACAGAAAATACCCATCCCATTCTGATCATACGTACGCCCTATTCCTGTGCGCCATACGGTAAGCACTGGATACCATTTTGGAAAGTTTATGTTAAGGATTATTTTAAAGAAGGATATATTGTTGTTTTTCAGGATGTGCGGGGTAAATATATGAGCGAAGGCGATTTTGTGGACATACGCCCATTTAACCCCAATAAAAAAACCAATAAAGATATAGATGAGGCCAGCGATGCCTATGATACCATTGACTGGCTTATAAAAAATATACCCGGCAATAATGGCAAGGTAGGGGCTTTGGGTACATCATACGGAGGGTTTTATACAACAATGGCAGGGTTGAGCGGGCACCCGGCGCTAAAAGCGATCAGTCCGCAGGCACCCGTTACAGATTGGTTTGTTGGCGATGATATTCATCACAATGGCGCTTTTATGCTGCAGGATATGTTTGAGTTTTTTGTAGGCGGCTTCGGCGTGCAGCGGGTTAAGCCTACAACGGAGAGTGCTGAAGGTTTTACAATACCCGTAAATGATGCTTACGCTTATTATCTGCGCACCGGCCCGCTGCCAAATTTTACCAGGATAGCCGATGAAAGAAAGGTGCAGTTTTGGGATGATCTGATGGAACACCCTAACTATGATAGCTGGTGGAAAGCCCGCAATGACCGTAATTATGCAGGTAAAATTCCCGCGGGTACGGCAAGCCTGGTGGTAGGCGGCTTGTTTGATGCCGAGGATTGCTTTGGGGCACTCAATTTATATAAGGCCATTGAACAAAATGCCAAAAACAATAACAAATTTGTATTTGGTCCCTGGCGGCACGGGCAATGGGGCGGGAGTGGTGATGGAGATCACCTGGGCAATATTCAGTTTGGCAGCAATACAAGTGAGTGGTATATCAATAATATCGAGCTGCCTTTTTTTAATTACTATTTAAAGGGCATGGGCTCTGCTGATTCAATAGCCGAAGCTACTGTGTTTTTTACCGGCGAGAACAAATGGCATAAGTTAAAGCGATGGCCGCCAAAAGAGGTGCAGCAAACCAACTTGTATTTACAAAAAGGCGGAAAGCTGTCATTTATCAAGCCACAGGTAAATAATAGTTATGAGGAATATACGAGCGACCCGGCCAAACCAGTGCCTTATACTGATGGGATCCACAAAAACCGGACTATTGAGTATATGGACGATGACCAGCGCTTTGCACCTACCCGTACAGATGTTTTAACATTTGAAACTGATACGCTAACCAATGATATAACGCTGGCTGGCCCATTAGGTGCCGACCTGATGCTAAGCCTGTCAACCACTGATGCTGATTTTGTGGTAAAATTGATCGATGTTTTTCCCGATAACTTTAAATACAGCGATAATGATAGTTATATAATGGGCGGCTACGAAATGCTGGTACGCGGAGATATTTTCAGAGGCCGATACCGCAACAGCTTTAGTAAACCCGAAGCATTTGTGCCCGGCAAGGTTACCGAAGTAAAATATACGCTGAATGATATTGCTCATACTTTTAAAAAGGGCCACCGCATAATGGTACAGGTACAAAGCAGCTGGTTCCCCATTGCCGATAGAAACCCGCAGCAATTTGTGGATATTTATCATGCAAAAAGTTCTGATTTCATCAAATCAACTATCCGGGTATATATGTCGGCCAATGCAGGCAGCAAAATCGTGCTGCCGGTTGTTAAATAACATAGATTTGATAATAATTAAAGAACAAAAAGGGAGGGTTATCATGAAATATATATCAATAAATAACGAGATCGTGTTAGAACCGCTGGCAAAATTAGGGGTTAATGATCTGAGTATACAACGTGGGTATGGCATATTTGATTTTTTAAAGATCATTGATAACCTGCCAATATTTATCGATGATCATTTAAACAGGTTTTACAGGTCGGCGAAGGAAATGAACCTGGATATAGGGATGGAACGGCCCGCACTAAAGCAATCTATCCATAACCTGATGGAGAAGAACGCCCTGCCTGATTCAGCCATGAAGATCATTCTTACCGGGGGATATTCAGAAGATGGATATACGATGGGTAAACCTAATTTAATTATTACCCAGGTTCCATTTGTGATGGAAGATCATACGAACCTAAATGGGCTTAAATTGGTAACGTATAATCATCAAAGGCAATTACCTTCCGTAAAAACCATCGATTACCTGCAGGCCATCCGGCTCCGGCCGTTTATTACAAGCAATAATGCGGATGATGTATTATATCATAACAACAATTTTATTGGAGAATGCCCGCGTGCTAATTTTTTTATAGTAACCGGTGATGAGATTATTACACCTAAGGATAATATTCTGAGCGGAATAATACGCAGTAAGGTACTCGATTTAGATATTCAAAATTATAAAATAACCGAAAGGGCCATTGCCTTGAATGAGCTTGCATTGGCAAAAGAGGCATTTATAACCAGTTCTACAAAAAATGCCCATCCGGTGATCTCCATTGACGGGAAACAAATAGGTAATGGAAAACCGGGAAAAGTAACCAACCTGATAAATGAAAAATTAATTGAATTGATGCTGGGGATAAAAACGCATTAATAACCTTTATGTAAAAATTTGAATTATTAGCATTTCGCTAACAGGTTTTACTCATGTAGTGTTTAAATTTGATAAGAACAATTGTAATAACCTTTAAATCTTGTTTTTATGAAAAAGTTAATTTTTTATTTACCAATTTTTGGTTTGCTAACGCTTTGTTTTAATGCCAACGCACAAGATGTAGCCATTGGTGCGCGTGGTGGAATTAGTATTCCTAATTTATCAGCTGGCGGCAGCGAGCAAAATCCGCTTAATACAGGGTATAGTTCAAGGTTTGGCCCCGATGCCGGTTTATTTGCCGAATTTAAGTTTTCCGATCTGTTTTCATTACAGCCTATGCTTGAATATTCATCGCAGGGTGGCAAAAAGGATGGCTTACAGGCATTTCCAACCCCACCCCAAATTGCGGCCGGTTATACCGAAAATGGAGCTGCGGCACCTACTTATTTATATGCCAATTTCAAAAGCCAGGCTAAGCTAAATTACCTGATGATACCCATACTTGCAAAATTTGGCTGGAATTTTAGTGATAAATCCCCATTCAGAATTTATGTAGATGCAGGCCCGTTTGTTGGCTTCCTGCTTAATGCAAAACAGGTAACCACCGGGTCGAGCGAGTTTTATACAGATGCGGCCGGAACACAGCCTCTGCCTTATGGCACACAACCTTTTAATAATACACAGAATATTAAACCGCAATTAAACACTACCAACCTTGGTTTTGAAGGGAACCTCGGCCTGGCCTATCACTTAAAAAACAGCTACGTTTTTATTGAGGGCGGCGGCAATTACGGCTTTTTGAATATACAAAAAGGCACCGATAACGGTAAAAATAATACAGGCGCCGCTACTGCGTCAATCGGTTACGCCTATTGGTTCTGACCTCTAATTCCCGGGCAGTATATCAATAGATCACTGCCCGGTTAATATCTTTTCTGTTTAATTCCCCGGTTAAACTGTTCGTATACAATAAAAACACATCCGCTTTACGTTTGTATGTTAATGTATATGCATAAAATGGCTGATGAGGATCAACATAGTTTTATACAATCTATTAAGGGCAAAGTAATTATTGCCTTTGCTTTTGCCTGCTTTGCTTTATTACTGGCCTGGGGTACAAGCAAAATTGCCTTTAAGCAGATGCTGGGCGCCGTTGAAAATATTTCAGCGCCAAATGAAAAGCTCCGGTTGGTTAATGATCTTTCCCGCAGGATCACCCGGCTTGATCAATTGCAAAAATCACAGATATTGCATAACCCTGCCATGTATTACACCCTTTTCAGGGAATCGAAAAAGCTGAACCTGATTATTGATACCCTGAAAGACCAGTATGCCGGTAATGATGTGCAGGTAAAACGGATAAGATCATTAAAAAAACTATTGGCCGACCGCGACAGACTGTTTATCAACTATCTTAAAGTTAGAGAGGGGCTGGTGAACAACAAAACGTTTTCGGCACAGGTAAAAGAGCTTAACAACCTGGTAAACAAAAGCGCCCAGCAAAACGATAGCACTGTTACCACAACCGAAAAAAAAACGTCAACCACTACGGTTTTTCCTTCTGACACTAAGGGAGAGTCGCGCGGTTTTTTTGGTAAGCTGTTTGGTAAAAAGCAACCTGCTACTGATGATAAACCTTACAAAGTTGTTGATGAAGAATTAAACATAAAACATGATACGCTTGCTACGGCAAAACAGGATAGCATTATACGCCGCCTGGGCGCTACCATGAGCCGGATGGAAAGAAACCAGCGCCAAAAAAGCGAATTATTTGTAAGCAGGGAAGCCATTTTAGCTAATGCGAGCAATAAGGTGGTACACCAGATATTAACCATACTTAAACAGGTTGAAACGGAAGTAGTAGCACAGATCGAGCTGAACGACGCGCAGGCTAAAAATGTAGTAAACAGCAGCATACAACGCATCACGCTTATTATACTTGCTTTTTTGCTGGCAACCATTGTGTTGCTATATTTTATTTTGAGCGATATAACACGTAGCAACCGCTATCGTAAAGAGCTTGAACTGGCACGCGATGAAGCCGAATATCATGGTATGGCCAAGCAAAGGTTCCTATCTAACATGAGCCACGAGATCAGAACGCCATTGCAATCCATCATAGGCTATGCCGAACTGATCAAACAGCAGGAACACCCGGCTAAAAAAGATGTTGACGCCATTTATCATTCATCGGAGCATTTAATGCAGATAGTTAATGAGGTGCTTGATTATAACCGGATAATTTCGGGCAAGTTTACTTTTTCGAACCAGATTTTTAATATGCATGAATTGCTTGACGAAGTGGTATCGGTAATGCGTTTCCAGGCCGAAAAGAAATCTATTGCAATGCTTACGGATTATAATATTAGTGATGCGGAGTATGCCGAAGGTGATCCTTTTCGTTTAAAGCAGGTGTTATATAACTTATTGGGCAATGCCATTAAATTTACTAGCGCAGGTGAGGTTAAATTAGGTGTTTTAGGAGAGGCGAAGGCAAATCAGGTTAATTTTACTTTTACCATAACCGATACAGGGCCGGGTATTTCGAGGCAGGACATTAAACGGATATTTAACGAGTTTGAACAGGCCGACGGGCAAAATCCCGCTCATCCCGCAGGTACGGGCCTGGGGCTTACCATTAGTAAAGCGCTTGTTGAAAGCCAGGGCGGCCATATTGATGTTAAAAGCAAATTAGGCGAAGGCAGCAGCTTTAGCTTCACGGTTAATTACAAAAAGGCCCAAGTGCCTGTATCACAACCTGAAAAACGCGGCAGCGCTTCGGCTGCGTTAAAACAAGGCAAGGTGTGGATAATTGACGATGATACATTTATCCTTGACCTGTGCCACATGCTGCTGGAAAAGAATAATATCCCTAACAGATGTTTTAATTCTCCCGATGAAATTCTGAATACGCCCTGGGACAATGCAGTAAAATATATTTTGCTGGATATACGCATGCCGGGTATGAGCGGCATACAGCTTTGTAATTTATTACGAAAAAGAATACCTGCTGATGTGCTTATTTATGCACTTACCGCGCAGGTAATGCCCGGCGAGCGCGAGCTTGTATTAAGCCAGGGTTTCGACGGCTTGCTGATGAAACCATTTAAGGAGCATGACCTGCTTACCATATTTGATCAGAATGATATTGCGAAAGCCGGTAATTTGGCCGATGCCAACCTTGATATAAGCCAGGTTGAAAAAATGACCTTTGGCGATAAATACCAGTTAAATAAAATACTTACCCGCTTTACCCGCGATTGTGAGAATGATAGCGCCGAATTAACATTAGCCGTAAAAAGCTACGAGATTGAGAAAGTGATATTGTTGCTGCACCGTATTGCTGGCCGTACGGCGCAGATTGGGGCCGGTACCATTGCCGCTGAATTCAGAATGGCCGAAATGGAACTGTTTAAGGATAAACAACTAAGCGATGATACAACAGCCAAAGTTTTATTGCTTACCGATAAGCTGCAAAACCTGGTAAAGCAAATAAAAAGGGATTATTTATATAACGAAATAGTAATGTGATCAGGCATCGAGGCCGTAGCGTTCTATTTTACTGTATAGGGTCTTACGATCAATATTAAGCAGCTTTGCAGCTTTTGATTTGTTGAACTTTACTTTTTGCAGGGTTTTCTGTATCAGTTCCTTTTCATTCGCTTCGTTCAACAATTTCAGGTCTGAATCATTTGGCTTTGGCGAGTGGGTTATAGAAAACAGCATCTCTTCGGGGAGTGATCCCACATCGGCTATCTCATTTTGCGTTAGCAAAACCATGCGTTTAATTACATTCTTAAGCTCGCGCAGGTTACCCGGCCAATCGTATTGATGTAATATCTTTTTAGCCTCGGGCGAAATGCTTTTAACATTACGCTGTAGCTCCTGGTTTGAAAGCTTGATGAAATGGTCGATAAACAATTCCAGATCCTTGCCACGGCTGCGCAATGGCGATAGCTGGATCTTAAACTCGTTGATGCGGTGATACAAGTCCTGCCTGAAATCGCCGTTGCTTACGCTGCCAACCAGGTCGTCATTAGTGGCCGTAATAATGCGTACATCAACTTGTATCTGTTTGGTAGTGCCTAAGGGTTGTATTAATTTTTCTTGCAGGGCGCGCAGCAGTTTTACCTGCACATCATAACTAAGGTTACCTACTTCATCTAAAAAAAGCGTGCCGCCATCCGCGGTTTCAAACAAACCTTTTCTATCGGTTACAGCGCCGGTAAAAGCACCTTTCACATGTCCGAAAAGCTCGCTTGCCGCCAGGTCTTTTGATAACGCGCCGCAATCAACAGCCACAAATGGCTTGCCTGCGCGCTTGCTTTGCTGGTGGATCGACCGGGCTGCATATTCCTTACCTGTGCCACTTTCGCCCTGTATAATTATGGCCATATCCGTGGGGGCAACTACATCAATATACTCATGCAATTTATCAGCATCAGCGCTTTTACCCCTTATAAAATCAGTTTTAACCACATCGCTGCCTGCTGCCTTTGTTTCTTTCTGATCAAGGGCATCGCTCATGATCATCATCAGTTCATCGGGGTTAACAGGTTTGGTTATATAATCAAATGCACCTGTTTGCATGGCTTTTACCGCTGTCCGCACATCATTAAAGCTGGTCATGATAATGGCTGGCACCTTCCGGCCTTTTTCATGGGCTATGGTGAGTATTTCCAGGCCGTTCCCATCAGGCAGGCGGTAGTCAAGCAGTAATAGATCGTATTCATTTTGTTCCAGTAGTTTTACGCTGGCCTTAACACTTTGAACAGCATCAATAGCATGCCCGTGCTTTTGCAAAAAGCCTTGCAAAAGCTGCGAAAAAGTAATGTCGTCTTCAACGAGCAGTATTTTTGCCATAGATATTGTAGGTAGATAGAACGGCAAAAATACAAAAGCCGGACGCAAATCCGGCTTTTGTGTAACATTTATTAATTGCGGGGCAGGCTTTTATCCTATCAACTTGCCATCGGCGCCAATTTTTATGGCCCTTGTTTCAGTACCTTTTGTTACGTCAACTTCATAGTATTCTGCCGAACCTGCTTTAACATCAAATGCCGCAGCTGGGATCCAGTCTTTAAATGCATCACCCTTAAGTGTTGTTTTAACCGGATCAGGCAGTGCCTCTAATTTTACAGGAGTTTTTTGTACGGAGTCGGCTTGTATGGTAATTGCAACAGGATGTTTGCTGATAGTGTTTGCCTTTACTGTAGTTAGCCCTGCGATAGCTAAAACTGCTGCTGATAAAATGATCTTTTTCATAAGTGTTATATAATTTATTATTAATGTATATAACCATACTACACTATAGTGCCATAAATAAGTTGTTGATGTAACTAATTTATAATCAGTTGTATAACAGAATGGTCTTTATAAAAATATTAACCCACCTGCATTTAAATACAGGTGGGTTAATATTAAAATTTCGAAGGTTTGTTTTAGAGGCTCAAGCGTGGTTTTCCCTCTGCCTGCAACTAATTGTTTTTTAAACCAAGCTTATGATCGGTATAATCGAGCAAATACGAATTATTTAAAAAATACTCCAGGCTTAAAATAGAAGCAGTTGTTTTTGACGTGCTTGGGTTTTCTATTAAGGTTAAGTAATCAGTACTTGTAGTAGTGAAATCGTAATTAAATCCCGATGCGGTAGCAACTGTTACGGGGCTGCTCGGTGGCAATTGCGTAATTGTTTTGGAAGCGGAATAATCTTCTATATAATTGTCCGGATCGGTACCGCTGTCAAACAAAACAGTTGCCGAAACATTTTTATTGTTATAATTTATAGTAGCCGGAATAACAGGATCAGCGCCGTCATCTGAATTATACTTAAGCTGTGTCATTGTAAAGCCGGATGATGAAGAAAGATCAGCCGCGGTTAAGCCCAAAGTAATTACCCCGGGTGTAAGCGGTATTTCGTTAGCATCGGTAAAATTACTGGTTCCTAAAGCCGCCATTTTAAACCCTTTTGTAAGGCCCGTACCCGGGTCGTAATACATAAACGGACTACCAATGTTGACGTTGTTAATAGAAATATCGTATTCAGGATCAACACCTAACACATCAAAATAGTGTGCTTCTAATTTATTCCCGTTTCCATCAAGCGCTTTATAATATATAAAAAACGGCAAGCGTTTAATAACAATGTTGCCGCTGGGGTCGCCAATGGTTACGGCGGCATAAGCCAAATTACCATATACCACATCTGTTGTGTTGGCATCATCACCGTAGGAAATAGTTTGCGTTTGATTGGTAATGGTTATGCCATCAACAACGGTTGAATCTCCTGTAAACTTAAAACCAGTGCTGGTGATCATTGATGCCGGCAAAATACCTTCGGCATCTATCACCAGGCCGCCCGAGCCTGTGTCAAATACCAAACCGTTAAAATCTTCGCTTAAAGTTTGTGTGCCGATCTTCGTAACAGTCATAAATAATATTTTATAAATGATGGAATCGGATTGTTCATACACCCCAAGTTGTACGGGGGTGGCATTAACAACAGCTTTTGCTGTTTGGGTTGTTGAATCCTTTTTACATGATGCTAAAACGAGCATCAATAATAAAACCGAAATAATTTTCAAGCTTTTGGAGTCGTATCTTTTTCTCATATTATTAAGGTGTTGATATACAATGTAATTAACACCGTTTTGTTTAATTTATTATATGGGAATGGGCACTTATATCATTAAAATTACAAACATATTTGCATTTATATAAGTACTTATATAAATTGCGCTATGAATTTATATCAAAACCTGGGATATTTAGTTTTGGGCAGTAGGTTAAGGCGTTTAAGCGAAGCTTTCCTGTCGGAAATTAACCGTGCCTATCAAAATGAGGGTATTGACTTTGATGCCAGCTGGTTCCCGGTATTTTACTTATTATCAAAAAATGGTTCGCTATCCATCAAGGAGTTAAGTGAGCAGATAGAAATATCGCACCCCGCGGCCAGTCAGCTTATCACCGGCCTTAAAAATAAAAAGCTGGTAACCACGGCCACCTGTGCCGATGATGGCCGCCGGCAACTGGTACAGCTAACCGATAGTGGTAAAGCATTATTGGCGCAGGTTTTACCTGTTTGGGATGCAGTAAGCATGGCCATGGAAGAACTGGTTGCCGATAAACCGGGCTGCCACGCGCTTTTGCCTGCCATTACCTCGCTCGAAGATACATTCCGGTCTGCTAAACTGGCCGAAAGGATAAATAAAAAATTAAAAACCGAAGCGTATGAATAGCCAGTTTAATTACGGAACGGATCATTTAAGTATCGGCATTTGCCTCGATATTGCATCGGGCAAAAGTAAGGGCCTTATTAGCGCCGAAGCCGCCGGGCGCATAAAAACATCCTGGCTTGAAGTTGGGAAAATAGTACACGCGCAAAAACCTGTGTATGGTATCAATACCGGCTTCGGCCCCCTGTGCGATACGCGCATTAGCGAAAAAGATACCAGTTTGCTGCAAAATAACCTGCTTAAAAGCCATAGTGTAGGCGTGGGTAAACCCATCCCGCAGGAAATTGCCAAGCTGATGATGATAAGCAAAGTACATGCGCTGGCGCAAGGCTATTCGGGCATTGCCTCGGCAACTTTGGATAGGATCATTTGGCATATTGATAACGATATTATTCCCGTAGTGCCCGAAAAAGGTTCAGTTGGTGCTTCAGGCGATCTTGCACCTTTATCGCACCTGTTTTTACCGCTGATTGGTTTGGGCGAGGTATTTATAAAAGATGAAAAGATCCCGGCAGGGAAAATATTAAAGGATAATAATTTAGAACCGCTGGTATTGGGCCCAAAAGAGGGTTTGGCACTTATAAATGGCACACAGTTTATACTTGCTTTCGCCATAAAAGCTGTGCAGCGTTTAAACAACGCCTTAAATTTAGCCGACCTGATAGGCGCTATATCCTTAGAGGGATTAATGGGTTCTGCCCGGCCTTTTGACGCAAGGATCCATGCTATCCGCCCGTTTAAGGGCACTAAGCTGGTAGCCTACCGCCTGCATACTTTACTCCGCGATTCGGAAATATGTAACTCACACATTGACTGTGGCCGCGTGCAGGATCCTTATTCGCTGCGTTGTATGCCGCAGGTGCATGGCGCATCGCGCAATGCCTGGTTGCATTTAAAAGAGCTGACCGAGATCGAACTAAATTCTGTAACGGATAACCCTATTATATTTAATGCTGACGACACCATCAGCGGGGGCAATTTTCACGGGCAGCCATTGGCTTTGCCCCTGGATTATGCAACCGTAGCCGCTGCCGAACTGGGCAATATTGCCGACAGGCGCTGCTACCTGATGAGCGAAGGGCGCTATGGCCTGCCAAAAGTATTAACTAACGACCCCGGCTTAAACTCCGGCCTTATGATACCCCAATATACCACGGCAGCCCTGGTTACCGAAAACAAAACCCTGTGTTTTCCGGCAAGCGCCGATAGTGTGCCAACATCGCTGGGGCAGGAAGATCATGTATCTATGGGCTCTATCAGCGGGCGCAAACTGCACCAGGTGATTGATAATTTGGAGTACATACAGGCCGTAGAGCTTTTATACGCCACGCAGGCAATGGATTTCAGAAGGCCATTAAAATCAACGCCGGTAATTGAGGCCTGCCATAGCCTTGTGAGGCAGCATGTGCCATTTATTGAGGAGGACAGGATATTTGCTACCGATATTAACCAATTACATCAACTGATCACAAGTGGCTCGCTGCTGGCAACTGCCAATGCATCGGCCCAAAAACATCATATTAATTTAAATAACGATGACGAGTTCGGAATTTATTAAAAAATACGCTAATCACCCGGTTTATAAAGCCCCTACAGGCATGCAGCTGCACGCCAAAAGCTGGCAAACCGAAGCGCCTTTGCGCATGCTGCTAAATAACCTGGATGGCATGGTGGCTGAAAATCCTGCCGAACTGGTAGTTTACGGCGGCATAGGCCAGGCAGCCCGCAACCCTGAATCGTTGCGTAAAATTATAGAGTTATTACTGGAGCTGGATGAAGATCACTCACTCCTGGTACAGTCGGGCAAGCCTGTTGGTATCATCCGCAGCCACCCGCAGGCGCCGCGTGTGCTTATCGCCAATAGCAACCTTGTACCCGCATGGGCAACATGGGAGCATTTTAACGAATTGCGGGCCAAAGGCCTGATGATGTATGGGCAAATGACCGCGGGCAGTTGGATATATATTGGCACACAGGGTATTTTGCAGGGTACTTATGAAACATTTGTAGAGTGTGGCCGCCAGCATTTTAATAATGATTTGACAGGCAAGCTTATCGTTAGCGCCGGTATAGGTGGCATGGGTGGCGCGCAGCCATTGGCGGCAACCATGGCCGGTGGTGTTTTTTTAGGTGCCGATGTGGATGCTACCCGCATACAAAAACGGGTTGATACTCAATATATTGATAGGATAACCCATAGCTACAAAGAAGCCATTGAATGGGTGCAGGATGCCATGCAAAAAGGCGAAACGCTATCCGTTGGCTTAGTGGCTGATGCGGGCGACCTGCTGGAAAGGCTGTTGAAGGATAACATCATCCCTGATATGCTTACTGACCAAACTTCGGCGCATGATCCATTGAATGGGTATATCCCGAACTGGCTGTCTTTAGCTGCTGCTGCCATATTGCGCAAAAATGACCCGGCGAAATATAAACGCCTGTCGTTAAAAAGCATGGCGCGCCACGTTGGTTTTATGCTGGAGTTACAGCAAAAAGGCGCTATCACATTCGACTACGGCAATAACCTGCGCGAGTTTGCAAGGCAGGGCGGCGAGCAGGATTCATTTAACTTCCCGGGATTTACCCCGGCATATATCCGTCCGCTGTTTTGCGAAGGCAAGGGCCCGTTCAGGTGGGTTGCCTTATCTGGCGACCCGGAAGATATTTACACAACCGACAAGGCGCTGATGGAAGCATTTCCTGAAAATAAGCCATTGATAAACTGGCTCGAAAAGGCTCAGCAAAAGATAGCTTTCCAGGGATTGCCTGCCCGCATTTGCTGGCTGGGCATGGGCGAACGTGAAAAAGCAGGTTTGATATTTAATGATTTAGTGGCAAGCGGCAAAGTAAAAGGGCCGATAGTGATCGGGCGCGATCATTTAGATTGCGGTTCGGTGGCATCGCCCAACCGTGAAACGGAATCAATGAAGGATGGCTCCGACGCGGTATCCGATTGGCCATTGCTAAACCTGATGGCAAATACAGCAGGCGGCGCTACCTGGGTATCGTTCCACCATGGCGGTGGGGTAGGTATGGGCTATTCGCAGCATGCCGGGATGGTAGTTTTAGCGGATGGAACCGAACGTGCTGCCACCTGCCTTAAACGTGTTTTGCATAATGACCCGGCAATGGGTATCTTCCGCCATGCGGATGCAGGCTATGACAAAGCAGAGGATTGGGCAGATAGGTTTGGGTTGAAGGTGTGGTAGGTTTTTAGTCGGAAAGACCGGAAGACGGAGAAGTCCGAAAGAAAAATCAATTTTCCCCGGCGCGTCATTGACGGTTTTATAAAATAAAAAAATGAAAAAACTAATAGGCCCATTCACTCAAATTCTCACCCTTGCGGGAATGCCGCTTAAGGGCGCTTTAAAGGATGATGACTTACACATCATCCCGCAGGGCGGCATATTAGTTGAAAACGGGCTGATATTAGCCGTTGGTGATTTTAAAAAACTACACAAGGAAAATCCATCGGCACGAATAGAAGAAATAGAAGGCGATAATGTATTGCTGCCAGGCTTTGTGGATTGCCATACGCATATTTGCTTTGCAGGCAGTCGTGCTAAAGATTATGCCATGCGCATACAGGGCAAAACCTATCTCGAAATTGCTAAAGCAGGCGGCGGGATATGGGATTCGGTAACTCAAACCCGCGCTGCCGATGAAGCAGAATTGACAGCGTTACTATTACAACGAATAGAACGCCATCTGTCAGAAGGTGTAACTACTATCGAAGTAAAAAGCGGGTATGGTTTAGAAACCCATTCAGAATTAAAACAATTGAGGGCCATCGCGGCAGCATCAGCCAAAACACAAGCCAGTATTATACCAACCTGCCTTGCCGCGCACATGGTGCCAAAAGATTTTACAGGGTCGCAGGCCGAATATTTAAGCTATGTTTTTCAGGATCTGCTGCCGGTTGTTAAGCACGATAATTTGGCTAACCGCGTTGATATATTTATTGAAGAAAGCGCTTTTAATGCCAATAACGCTATCATCTATCTAAATAAAGCTAAACAAATGGGTTTTGATATAACCGTACATGCCGATCAGTTCACTACTGGTGGCAGCGCGGTAGCTGTAAGATCAGAGGCTGTTTCGGCAGATCATCTGGAGGCAAGCAGGGATGCGGAAATTAAAATGCTCGCTAATGCCGATATTGTAGCGGTGGTATTGCCCGGTGCATCATTGGGTTTGGGTATGTCTTACGCACCCGCCCGTAAATTATTGGACGCGGGTGCATGCCTCGCTATAGCCAGCGACTGGAACCCCGGTTCTGCCCCTATGGGCGACTTGTTGATGCAAGCCGCCGTAATGAGCGCTGCTGAAAAAATAACTACTGCCGAGGTTTTTGCAAGCTTAACCTATCGCGCAGCAAAAGCATTAAAGCTAAATGACCGTGGCACATTAACACCCGGAATGCGGGCTGATATGCAGGCATATCCTTGTAATGATTACAGGGAGATATTATACCAGCAGGGCAAACTTAAACCGCTGATTTTGACCAGTGATTTAAAATGATTTATTTAATGACTAATGACCAATGACTAAACTAATAGAATGCGTACCAAATTTTAGCGAAGGTGTAAGCCTTGATATTATCAAACAGATAACTGACGAGATTGAATCTGTCGAGGGTGTCAGACTGTTAAATGTCGACCCGGGCAAGGCAACCAACCGTACGGTAGTAACCTTTGTGGGTGAACCTGAACCGGTGATAGCAGCCGCGTTTTTGGCGATAAAAAAAGCAGGCGAGCTGATAGATATGAGCAAGCACAAAGGCGAACACCCGCGCATGGGCGCTACGGATGTTTGTCCGCTGATACCCATTAGCAATATCAGTATGGAAGAAACTGCCAAATATGCCCAAAAACTGGCAAAGCGGGTGGGCGAGGAGTTAGGCATACCTGTTTATTTATACGAGGGTGCGCAGTCCAATAAAAGCCGCAGTAATTTATCGGTGATAAGGGCAGGGGAGTATGAAGGATTTTTTAAGAAGGTAAAACTACCCGAATGGAAACCCGATTTCGGCCCGGCGGAGTTTGACGCAAAACGCGGTGGTACGGTTATCGGCGCCCGCGATTTTTTGATAGCCTATAATGTAAACCTCAATACCACCTCAACCCGTAGGGCAAATTCCATAGCTTTTGATGTGCGCGAAGCCGGGCGTGTGCTGCGCGAGGGCGACCCGATAAACGGCAAGATCATAAATGATGAAAATGGCAAGCCAAAATCAATCCCCGGCTCATTAAAAGCTGTAAAAGCCATCGGCTGGTACATTGAGGAATATGGCATTGCCCAAATATCCATGAACCTTACCAATATCGAGGTAACACCTGTTCACAAGGCTTTTGACGAGGTATGCACCAAAGCTGCCGAGCGCGGTATGCGGGTAACAGGCAGCGAATTGGTTGGATTGATCCCCTTAAAAGCAATGCTGGATGCAGGTAAATATTTTCTGCTAAAACAGCAGCGTTCGGCAGGGGTGAGCGAGAAGGAATTGATCAGGATAGCCATAAAATCAATGGGTTTGGATGAATTAGGCCCATTTAACCCTGATGAACGGATCATTGAATATTTATTGAAAGACAAAGCATCAGCCAAGCTGGTGAGTATGAGTTTAACTGCTTTTGCCGATGAAACAGCCAGCGAAAGCCCTGCACCGGGCGGTGGCTCTATCTCGGCTTACGTAGGCTCTTTGGGGGCTTCACTGGCAACTATGGTAGCCAATCTTTCGTCGCATAAAAAAGGCTGGGACAACCGCTGGGAAGAGTTTAGCCAATGGGCTGAAAAAGGTCAGCACTATAAAGATGAATTATTAAGATTAGTCGACCTGGATACCGTTGCCTTTAATAAAATAATGGAAGGCTTTAGCCTGCCAAAATCAACTGATGAAGAAAAAACCGCAAGGGATAAAGCTATACAGGAAGCCACAAAATATGCTATTGAAATTCCTTTTAAGGTGATGCAAGCAGCTTATGGCAGTTTGGGAGTTATAAAGGCCATGGCCGAAACTGGCAACCCAAATTCTGTTACTGATGCCGGTGTTGCAGCCCTTTGTGCCCGCACAGCCGTTTTAGGCGCTTTTATGAATGTGAAGATCAATGCATCAGGCTATAAGGATAAAAACTATACCGCAGATATTATCAAACAAGGCGAAGAACTGGAAAAAGAGGCAATTGCTTTGGAAGCAGAGGTGATTGCCATAGTAAATAGTAAAATTTAGCCCCCCAGCCCCCTAAAGGGGGAGCTTTTGATTAACATAAAGTAAAAGATCCCGGTAATTATTACCGGGATCTTTTATTAGTATCGGACTATTTGCTCCCCCTTTAGGGGGCTGGGGGGTTAAAACTTATACCTCACAAAGGCTTCCATAGCCGCGTACTCGGCAAGGCCGAGGCGGTCATAGCATTGGGCAGTTTCGCGGTTGCGGTCTTCGGCGCGTACCCAAAACTCGCGTGCGTCATCACCCGGGAATACCGGCCTGTCCTTTTGCGATTGGTGTTTGAATATCGCATTACGCTTGCGGATCACTTCATCAGGTGAAAGCGGTACCGCCATCTCTATCTCATAGGTCTCAAACTCGAACCAGGCACCGCGGTACATCCATACCCAGCAATCATTTACCCAATCTTCGGTAGCCTTTAAGCGGTTAAGGGCAGCCAGTATAATATTGAAGCACACCAGGTGCGTACCATGAGGATCGGCAAAATCACCGGCGGCAAATATTTGCTGCGGTTTTATTTTTTGCAATAGGTCGATGGTCAATTGTATATCGGCTTCGCCTACGGTATTCTTTTTGGTTTTACCGGTTTCATAAAATGGTAGCGACATAAAGTGGATATGATCGTCCTTTAAGCCCGCATAGCGCGCGCCGGATATGGCTTCGCTTTTGCGTATAAACCCTTTTACATCCCTTATTTCGGGCGTGTCGATCTGGTTGGGTTGTTTTTGGGCGATAAATTTGCGCATATCATTGTACAAATTCTTCAGGTGCGTATTGTTTTCACCTATGCTTCCGTCAAAGTCAATGGCAAATTCCATGTAACGCAAAACATCATCGTCCCACACGGCGGTGTTACCCGATGTTTGATAGGCTACATGCACATCATGCCCCTGGTCAACCAAACGGATGAAAGTACCACCCATAGATATTACATCATCATCAGGATGTGGCGAAAAAATGATCGACCGCTTGTGAGCAGGCAATGCACGTTCAGGCCGTTGGGAATCATCTGCATCAGGCTTTCCTCCCGGCCAGCCGGTAATGGTATGCTGCACCTGGTTAAAAATATCAATGTTTATATGGTAAACCGGGCCTTGCTCAACGGCTAACTGAGCCATGCCATGGTTGTTATAATCTTCTTCTGTTAGTTTTAGTATGGGTTTTTCTACGGCGCCTGCTAACCAGATAACCGCTTTCTTTTTTAATATGTTGTCCCATACACAATCTTTTACCAGCCATGGTGTATCAAAACGGGTAAGTTCCGATGCGGCTGCTTCATCCAGTACAAAATCAACATGGTCTGACAGTTGCAGATACGTAGCAGGCACATCGCCCGATATTTCGCCTTCAACTGCTTTTTTAATGATGGGGGCTTTTTTACGGCTCCATGCCATCAATATGATCTCGCGTGCTTTAAATATGGTGCCAATACCCATAGTAATGGCTTTGGTAGGTACGTTTTGTTTACCGCCGAAATCGCGGGAAGCATCATTACGGGTCAGGTCATCCAATGTTACCAGGCGTGTGCCCGAGTTTGGTGCCGATCCCGGCTCATTAAAACCGATGTGGCCCGTACGGCCTATACCCAATATCTGCATATCGAGGCCGCCGAGTGCTGTTATTTGTTTTTCATAGTTTAAACAAAAAACGGCAACCTCATCCTGGCTTAAAGTGCCATTGGGAATGTGTATATTCTTTTTGTCGATATCAATATGATTGAACAAATGTTCATTCATAAAGGTAACATAGCTTTGTGCAGCGGTAGGCTGCATAGGGTAGTACTCATCAAGGTTAAAGGTGATCACATTGGCAAAGCTTAACCCATCTTGCTTATGCAGGCGTACCAGTTCGGCGTAAACTGCAATGGGGGTCACACCTGTAGCCAGGCCTAACACGGCTTTTTCGCCTTTTTCGGTTTTCTTTCTGATGAGCGAGGCTATACGCCCGGCTACTGCCAGCGATGCTTCATGCTGACTTTTGTACACACTTACCGGTAGCTTCTCGTACCGTGTCTCTTCCAATAGATTTAATCGGGCCATATGTTTAAGATATATGTTATGCAAAGGTAAAGGCAATTAATAAAATAATTAGTTAGAATTAGCCTTTATCACTGCGCAAACGGTTGTTCTGCAAGTTTCGGTCAAAAAAAACCCCCGCCGAAGCGAGGATTTAAGCAACCTAATCAACCATTTATTTTGAATCCGTATAAACCCTTCCACTCAATAATTCCCCGCCGGGTACAGTATAATGAGCAGCCAGGTTTGCAGGATTTACTATAGCAATGATTATTAATATACAATTCATTATATTATTTAGAACAAACTTATGAAAATATATTCTAAATTTCCGATACTTTTTAAAAAATTTTAAAAAGTATCGGAAATTATATTATTAGTGATTAGGGTTTTTATCCCACCATAACCTGGTGCCGCCATTATCGGGGCCGCCAAGTTCGGCAGTACCCTGGGCTACACCAATAGGGTTAGTTTGTACTTCATCCTGAGGGAAAGGTAAACGGCGTATACCTGGTATTGTAGGTATGGTACCACCGCTATTATTTACCACTACAGGGAATTGTACCGGATAACCTGTACGCCTGTAATCAGACCAAGCCTCTTCACCGTCAGGAAATATAGCGATCCATTTTTGAGTGATGATCCTTTGCAGGTTATGCTCAAATGTATCGCCGCCATTCCAGGCAATGGTTATATTGTTAAGGTATGGCGAACCGGCAGCTATATTGTTAGCTGGATTTTTTGTATCAACATACGCAGCTGCTGTAGCAGTTGCATTGGTAAGATAACCAGATGGCATAGCTACACCTCTTTCCTGGAAAGATAGTGTTATACCTGCTTCATAAAATGATTGTGCGGTACCGCCACCCATGTTCCATCCGCGTAAAGCGCCTTCAGCTCTTAAAAAATAGCTTTCTGAGGCAAACATGATATTTATTGGTGTACTGGCAACATCATTTATTAATGAATAGCTTGCATAATTAAAAGTTGCATTGTCTGCACCCATACGTATACCTTTTTCTACTCCTGCTACTGCTGTTGATGGCAGGTAATAATTAGGCTCTCTTGGGTCGCTATAACCCGATAATATAGATTCCGCAACCGCACCCATGCTAATATCGCCATAGGCATTGGTGATGTTCCATAATGGGTTTTGGTACGACAGTCCATTAACCATGTTTAACTTGGCATCATCAGCAACTGCAGATAATAATCCGTTAGGGTCGGCAACCGCTTTTTCTGCCTGTAATTTTGCAGTGGCAGGGTCGGCATAAACAATGCGCATAGCTAACCTTAATCTTAAGGTGTTAGCAAATTTTAACCATTGTTTGTAATCGCCACCATATTCAAAATCATACGGTGCAAAAGGTGTTGCACCCGGGTTAGCTTTTACATAAGCTGTTAATACATTTATTGCAGTATCCAACTCATTAAAAAATTGTGTGTAAATAGCTTGTTGGCTATCATAAGGTGTGTTAAACGCAACAGTGCTGTATTTTGAGTAAGGAAGCGGGCCGTAAACATCTGCTACACGGTGCATACCTTCTACTTTTAGAATCAGCGCCATGGCAACAAAATGCTGATCCTGAGGCCTTGCTTTTTGTTTTATCTGGTACCAATCTTTCATAACGCTGTTAAAGCCCTGATCGAATGTGGTAGTATTCCAGTTTTCCTTCATGAAATAATTTGTATTGTTCGGCCCGCCGAATGGATCGGCAGACATCATGAAACCAGAATACACGTCGGCATTTAAGTTTTGTTGTAACTGGTATACATAATCGATGGTACTGAACACATTTTCCTGCATATCCGGAAAAAATCCACCAATGTATTGAAAATCACCTGCGGCCTGTGCCTGCGTTACCTTGCTGGGGTCGGTGTTTAGCCCTTTAAAATCCTTTGTGCATGAACTTATTACCAAAAGGCCTAATGCGCCTGTTAGTAATAGCCTGCTTTTTTTAAATATCGTTTTCATGTTTTGCTAATATTAATATTCGTTATTAAAATTTGGCTGATAAGTTAAATCCTATAGTCCTAACACTTGGTTGTCCAAATAAGCTCAGGCCTTGCAAGGTGTTATCAGTTGCTAAAACTGTTTCAGGGTCAAACGGTGCCTTCAGGTAAAAGAAGAACAAGTTACGGCCTGTAAGCGCTAAGCGGATACTGCTTATTTTGTTATTGAATACGGTGCCTGGAATAGTATAGCCAAATGATGCTTCACGTAAACGTACATTGGTTGCACTGTAAGCAAATTCAGCAAGTGCGCCCTGGCGTGATCCTATAGTTTG
>Ga0302303_10000297_pt1 | contig 45215 bp, 41 predicted proteins | sample III_Palsa_E2_1_FD_194542 | JGI IMG/M metagenome (GOLD analysis project Ga0302303, IMG submission 194542) | Peat permafrost microbial communities from Stordalen Mire near Abisko, Sweden - III_Palsa_E2_1 | ecosystem: Environmental > Terrestrial > Soil > Palsa > Peat permafrost | place: Sweden...
CGGCAGTTCGCGCAGTGGCTTACCGTCCATCCAGGCGCGGATGGCCTCAATGATTTGCGGGTAGGCTGCCCGGTAGGTGTTCTCGGTCACATAGCCGATATGCGGGGTAGCCAATACGTTGGGCAGAAAGCGGAATGGGTGGATGGGCGGCAGCGGTTCCGCGTCGAACACATCGAGCGCGGCGCCGGCGATACGCCTTGCTTGCAACGCGTCGATCAACTCGGCTTCCGACACGATCGGTCCGCGTGAAGTGTTGACCAGATAGGCGCTGCTTTTCATCAGGCCCAATTCGCGTGCCCCGACCAGGCCCCGACTGCGTTCGCCTAGCTTCAGGTGGATCGTCAGCACATCGGCTTGCTGAAATAATTGATCTTTTTCGACTCGTTCAACGCCTGCGGCTGCGGCACGCTCGGCCGTCAGGTTCGGGCTCCACGCGATGGTGCGCATGCCGAAAGCGGTGCCGAAGCGCGCCACTGCCTGGCCGATGTTGCCCAATCCCAGCAGGCCGAGGGTCTTGCCCTGCAGGTCGACGCCCACTCCGATTTGCCAGCCGCCGGCCTTGAGCGAAGCGGCTTCCGCATAGAGGTTGCGCGTCACGGCGAGGATCAGCGCCCAGGTGAGTGCCGGGGTCGCGCTGGGGTCACCGCCGCTGGTGCCCGATACCGTTACACCACCCGCTTTGGCCGCCTGAAGGTCGATTGCGGCATTCCACATGCCGACGGTGACGATCAGCTTGAGGCGCGGCAAGCGTGCCAGCAGATCGGCGCCGATCCGGGTGCGCTCGCGCATCAGGACAATACCGTCGAACGGCGCCAGCCGCGCGGCGAGTGCTTCGAGATCTTCGACATGATCGTGGAAAAACACCAGGTTCGATTGCTCCTGCAACTCGCTCCAATCGCCGAAAGTGTGCGCTGCGTGTTGGTAGTCGTCGAGGATGGCGAAATTCATCGTGGACGGAAGAGACATGCGGTGGCTCCTGAAGGTAATGGACCGAGGGCGCGCCTGCGCGACTTCACTGCGCCAAGCTCGACAGTTTTTCTGTGTGATGACGTGTGGGTGCCGGTTCCTGGCGGTCATCGACCAGACCGATGTGGAGTGTGGCGGCCGGCTTACGGCACGGGCCACAGCCGGGCCGCGACGCGAGCAACTTGAGCATGGACGCTCAGTATCCCGCACATCGCCGGTTAACACAGTTTAGCGCCGTTGCGCATCGCTTGCCGAGCGCTATCGGGGACGGATCATGGTCGTTCCGCGCGCAGGGTAGATGAGCATGGCAAGCCGGCTGCCAAATTCGATATTCAGTGGCGCACGTATATTTCGCCAGGTTTAATTGCGCGATGGCCATTGCGGTCTTGAGGGCCAATCGTATAAATTTATTTAGTTATGCAAATTATATTAATGATGAAATATAAGGTAAAAATGCCCTGCGCATAACAACTGGTCATCTTGTGTCGATCCGATCCATAATTCGTTGCCCTTCGCATGGCATAAATTACCTCGGTAACATTGCAGGTTGATCTATCCAATGAATCGGCTGCTTTCTTCATGATCAACTCTCCCGACTTTCCAAGGCTGCTGGCAGTGGGCCTGAAACGGCAAGCTGGGCCGATATGGAACCCGCATGCCGACGCCAAATTCCAATGCGCTCGAACGTAAGAAGATCGCGCTGATTCTATCGCCTAGACTGGGAGACTCACTGCTGCTGATGTCGGTCGCCCACAATTTATCGGCGGCCGAATTCCAGGTGACTGTGTTTGGCGATTTCATCTCCGACTTGAGAGACTGGTTCCCGCATGTTTCCATCGAACCTGCGCTCGGCGAATCGGACGCAGAAACAAGGCTGGCCGAGTTTGATGGTGCGATACAGATGCATCGCACCATTCCTCTTAAGAATTTACAAGAAATCCATGCCAAACCGATCTTTTTCGATCAGTGGATCGTGCCCGATAAATTGGACCGTCGTCACGCGCTGGTTCAACTGCTTGATTTTTGCCGGGACGAATTCGGCATTCAAAACCCCAGCGGAGGAAATGGCATAAGCGCCAATGCGGGATTGCGGCATCGCCATTTTTCCCAACGTGTGATTATCCACCCCACAGCGAGCCACCCGGCCAAAGCATGGTCCCCGGAACGGTTCCGCAGGCTGGCGCAGAAGCTTGGCGAGCGTGGGCTCAACCCCGTATTTGTGATGTCGCCGGCAGAGCGGGTGGAGTGGCGATGGCTTGGCGATCACGGACTGGAAGCGAAGGCCTTTGCGTCGTTAAGCGAGTTGGCTGCGCTGCTCTACGAGTCAGGATGGTTCATCGGGAATGACTCGGGAATCGGTCATTTGGCTTCAAATCTCGGCATTTCAACCGTTTCAATTTTCCCTCGGCCGCGTACCGCAAAGCGATGGCGTCCGATCTGGGCGCCGGGGTGCGTGGTCGCGCATGCCTGGTTACCTACGGGTGCGCTACGGCGGCGCTTTTGGCGATACACGGTCACGGTCGACCGGGTCATTAGATCATTGGAATTCTTGATGAACGGCTCAAGTACACCCTGCACAAACTGCTCCAGCACCGGATTAATCGCGCCTGCGCGCCACACGAACTCCACCGGATAAGACGGGTTCAGCTCGGAAAACAATGTATTGCAGCCAAGTCCGGCAAAGATCTAAACTACAGCACCGATCCAAGCCCAAGACTTATGAACAGTAAACCTTATCTGGCAATGCTTGAAGAACTTGGCGGATGTTATATCCGACAGGATGCCGGGCGTGAAGAATGGTGGCGTGTGACGGCCTCCGAACGCGCCAATCTATTTCACCTGGAACACGGCTTCGAGCGTGGCGCCGTCGATTTCGAAATGGAGGCTGACAGCGAGAACCTGAGCGCGAAATTTCTCAAGTGGGAGCGCGAAGGTTTTGTCCGCGAAACCATCGCGCCAAACGTAAGCGATAGCGCAGAGCAAACGACAAACATCGACTTCATGCAAGAACTTGCGCGGCTGCATGGTTTAACGCGACGTGCGGCGCAGCAGAGTCCTGCCGAGCATTATGTCTTGGTCAGCAACGTCAAGGTTCCACTCGGCGACGGTGGCCCGCTCACACCGACGGTGAACCGAGCTTACTTATTTCCGCCGCGTTATGACGATATCGTCCAGGACATCGTGGAGAATCGCCGCATCATGCTGATCGGTCACACCGGCTGCGGCAAGACCAGTTTGATTGAACAGGTCGCGGCGCGCTCGCAGCATGGGGTGATCCGCTCCAATATGAATGGTCAAACGACCATCGGCGACTTCGTTGGTTTCTGGACCGTCAAAGGCGGCGAAACGATGTGGGTGGATGGCGTGCTGCCGGTGGCGATGCGCAGCGGGGCATGGTTGATTATCGATGAAATCGATTTTGCCGAGCCGGCGATTCTGGCGGTATTGACAGCGGTGTTGGAGTCGTCCGGTCAGCTGATGCTAAAAGAAAAAGGCAATGAGATTGTCGCGCCGCATCCGGATTTTCGCTTGTTTGCCACGGCTAACGCGGTGGGAGCGATGAGTCAATTCCGCCATATGTATCAGGGGTCGAACCTGATGAACGAAGCTTTCCTGGATCGATGGCGGGTCTATCTGATCAATTATCTGTCGCCGGAGGAAGAGGCCCAGGTTCTGCTTGAAACCATGGCTCCTGCCATGACTCTGTCGTTGGCCAAGACGCTGGCGGCTATCGCGGCCGATTGCCGGGCGGCGTTTGCCCGCGAAGATTTGTCCAGCGCGTTTTCGACTCGGCGGCTGCTGGACTGGGCCCAACTCATGGTGCGGGTGGGCGACCCGGAGCGGGCAGCCGAACCCACGATTTATGCCAAGGTCAGTCCGGTCGATGCGGCCCTGATCCGCAGCGTGATTCGCCATCATATTGCACCTGCCGTTTAAGCGATGAAACGGGCGATAAAACCAGCCGCGCCTTTTCTCGGTTTCGATTTTGAATCCACCCTGACTAAAATTGCACGCGTGCTGACGCGTCAATATGAGGTGGAAGTGGTGTTCAGTCCGACCGGACCGCGGGTCGAACCCAACCGCATTATTCTGCCCGAGCTGGATCAAGCCGATCCGGCGCTACACGATGTCTTGATCGGTTATCTGGATTTGCTGGTTGCCCGGGCCAAACATTCGCAATTGGCGCAACTGGCCAAGCCGGGACCTGCGCTGGAACGGCGCTTGGCGCAAATTATCGAGGACCGGCGGGTCTGTGTCTTATTGCTTCACGATTATCCCGGCGCGCAATGGTTTTTGAACCGCTTGCGCGACCATGCACAGCAGGATGCTTCCGCGCGCTGGGAAAAACTCTCTTGGAGCGCACGTTTTGTCTGGCTGGTCGAATGCACGTTATGGCACGAGCCGATGCTGCCGCGCTTTGCCGATGAATCGCTGCAATCCAGCCTGGGCGTCTTGCATGAGGTGCTGGATGCCGCGCAGCATAGCCGCTCGACCCGTGCCAGCCTGGATGCCGCGCGCGAGATCATCAACCGGGTGCGAGTCTTGGGGCAAGGCCGGGTCAATAATATGATGCTGTCGGCCGATGCGGCACACGGATTTGAAGCCGAGAGTGGCGAGGCCGCCGAGCCCGGCCTCATCGACGATGGCGACGCTGACAGCGACCTGGCCACCGAGCCGCCGCCGGCAGAACCCCCCGCCAGCGGCGCGTCGCTTGAAAGCGAGAGCAGCGAGGCGGTCGGCATGAGCCAGTCGCTGCCGGGCGTCAGCCAGCTTGCACCGCAAGCCGCGGCCGGGGCGCAAGCCGATGCAATTTACCAGCGCCCGGTTTTATCCATTCCCCTCTCGACCGAATTCGATACGGTGACCGACCTGACCGGGCAGGGAGAGTCTGCCGTCTGGTTGCAGTTGCGGCGCACTGCACGGGCCGAGACGGGCGCCTTGCAGGCCAAGCTGGAACGGGTGCTGCGGGCCGATGCCTGGACCCATTGGAAGCGTGAGCAAGAGCGCGGCGAGATCGACCGCAGCGCCTTGGCACGTTTGGTCAGCGCGCCGGGGTACCGCACGCCGTTCAAAGTGAAACGTGTCACTCAGGATCGCGACACGGCCATCACGCTATTGCTCGACCTGAGCGGTTCGATGGCGGGCCAGAAAATCGCGCTGGCGCGCTTATGTGCGGCGGCGTTGGCTGATGCCCTGACACAGCTCGACTTCGCTTGCGAAGTACTGGGTTACAGTTCGATCGAATCGGCCGGGATGCGCCGCTTATTCGATGCCGGCACCGCCGCGGGCCATGATTTGCGCCGCTACAACCGGCGTGTCGAGCGTCTCGATCTGCGCATCTACAAACGCTTTGATTCAACCGATCTGACAGGCATTGCCGCCATCGAATGCGGTCATGAAAACCCCGACGGCGAATGCCTCGCCTGGGCGGCCAATCGGCTGGCGGAACATCCCGCCGAACGCCGTATCCTGATGGTGCTGTCCGACGGTTATCCCGCCACCGGGGACGGCAATCCGGCAATCCTGCAAACCGATTTGCACCAGCGCGTACAAGCGATTAGCCAAAGCGGCATCGAATTGATCGGCATCGGCATCCTGGACGATGCGGTCGAGACTTTTTATCCGGTTGCCGTGGTGGTGCGCAAGCTGAGTGAGTTGCCCACTACCGCATTGGCCACGCTAAGCCGGATGCTGACGATGAGTGTGAGGCGTTAGTCGGGTCTATCGGTGCCTTAAACAGCCGCGGCCAACCCCGCCGTCAGGCTTTACATAACGACGCCATTTTATATGCCGCCTTAAATCCCATTTTTTCATACAGACGCAAGGCATAGTGGTCGTCCTCGGCAACGATGACCAACTGCTGCGCGATAGTCGATGCGTCCAATGCGGCGGCGGCCAACAAGGCACGGCATAAACCCCGGTTTCTATATTTTTCCTGGGTATAAACCGACTGGAACCGTCCCACTTCGCCATCAAAAAAGAGGCCGAGATTGGCCACTTGCCGAGTGCCGTCAAATGCCCCCCACCACGCGCCGCGACCCTGTTTAATCAGCGTCATATAGGTCGCCTGGAGGAAACGCAAATAGGCATGATATTTCTCGTCGTCCTGCACCGCGTCTTTATCTTCCATCTGCAATGCATACCATCGCGTCCAATCGTCCGGCTGATGGTAGCGGCGAATAGAGAATCGGCTTTCCAGCGGGGTCGAGCTTATAACGTGTTCCGGCCGGGCGAGCAGTACCGTTTCGCACGCATAGCTATAACCCCGCTGCAGAAAACGCGCGATATAGAGTGGGGCGATGCGATCCGCTGACCAAACAAACACCGTATGAGCGATTGCCTCCTGCTTGCCGATCAGCGCCGCAAAGCGGCTCTCCAGCGTATCCAGGTCTGCGTCGCAGGGTGGCTGATACAGGATCAGGTAATTGCCGAAATAGTATTCGCGGCAGGTAGCTGAATTAATCGCGATGCAGGCGGGGGTGAAATCGACCGTGCCGGAAACTGCGTTGAAAAATAAATTGGTGCGCAATCCCGGATTCGATAACACCCGCTCAACCTGATCCTGATAGGTTGAGTCAATACTACTCATAATTTTAGTCATGCGGGGTTAATCCACCGGGTTAAACCGAAATGATCTCAAAAACCTGCCTATTGCGCCAATTCCGTCCATTCCGTCTTCTTCGATTAGTCGCTGGAGCGGAATAATGAATTTCCATAATCAGGGTTTATCCCTAGCATCCTAGGGAATACCATTAGCCCTGTCGATGTTGCACCACCACCCGTTGGCGGCACCGTCCCCTAAATTGCAGATAGACAGGAGCTACACCATGAAAACCCAATTAATCGCTGCGTTGATGATTTCCGGTGCACTTATCGCATCCCCCGCTTTTGCCGGCAATAATGCCTCGAATGCACCTTTCACCTCGTTTCCTGGCGTCAGCACCAAGAGCCGCGCCGAGGTGAACACCGAGCTGGTGGCCGCCGTCCAGGACAAGACCGCAACGCCCGCGGGTAACCGCGTAGACCCGTCGGACGCAGTCGTTGCACGTCAGGCAGCGGTTGCCCGTCCCACGGGATTGGCCCAGGGCAATGGCTTGATGGATCGTGAACGTCCGTAATTCAGTGATTCAGTGACTTCGGGCGCTTGAATGCCGCCTGGAGTGCATGCTGGGTGCCGGGCGGCACCCATAAAAAATGTGTGCCCCAGGTCTGAAGCGTGAACCGCACCCCAAAAATTGGATATCTGTCCAATTTTTGGGGTGTTTTTCATGGCCCACGGATTTTTACGCACTCGGTTTCCTCGTCCCAGCCAATCCCGGGGCGGATTGCCGCGCGTGATCCGCTCAGGGTGCGGTCAATTCGATCAAACGTTTCAGCGTCGCAAACGACTGGTCGTCCATCGGGTCCATTGAGCATCCCATCCGCGACCAGCCTGCCATATGGTCCTCGGCAACCCAGCGCACCGTCAGCCCGACTGCCAGGAAAATTTCGTCCGCACCGTCGAGCGGCGGCGATTGCAGCCAGCCGGCAATCGTTTCCCCGGCAGTAAACATGCCGCGGCGGGCGAACAACAGCGCGCCATGCAGGCTGAGGTCGGCGACCCGTGCCAATACCCGGCCTTCCTTGTCCAACAGTAACGGGTCAAAAAGCAGCATGACCCGCGCACTTTCTCTGCGGGCGTTTTCTTCGGTTTGCCATGGCATAGCGGATTCCTGAGGTTTAGCTAAGAAACGGTTTGTCATCGAACCGGCCGCTGATATTGAGCCGGGCGTATGCCTCACTGCGGTCAAAAAGCTAACTTTGTTTCAGGGGCGTCATGCAATCCGTGCTACATGTTCTAGATGAACTGAAAGAAAAAGACCGCTGCGTCCCGATATCTTATGATTTTTACTTGTGATCAATAGCATACCGCCTTAATGGCTAGTTTGTCATGGCGCTGCCGATCTTGCCCGCCAGGCGCGGGCCGGAGATGATCGCTTTATGAGGAGAATCAGTTTTATGGTTAATCAAGTTGAATTGGTTTCGCGTTTACTGGTGGCGGCTGCCTTGGGTAGCGCGGTTGGCTTCGAGCGTGAACGTTTGTCGTGGGCGGCGGGTTTGCGTACCCATATGCTGGTCTGCGTCGGCTCATGCTTGCTGATGATTGTTTCCGCATTTGGTTTTGCCGACGTGCTGGGCACCAGTAATGTGGTGCTCGACCCGTCGCGTATTGCTGCCCAAGTGGTTTCCGGTATCGGGTTTCTGGGCGCCGGCGCAATTCTGATGCGCGGTGAGATTATTCGCGGCCTGACCACGGCGGCGAGCTTATGGTCGGTGGCGGCCATCGGGTTGGCGACTGGCGGCGGCTTATATACGCTGGCGATTGCGGCGACGTTGATTATTTTGATAATCCTGGCCGGGATCAAGCCGCTGGAAAAACGTTATTTTTCCAGCCGGCAGCGGCGTGAACTGCGCATCAGCGTGGATCGCGGTGCGATGACACTGCAAGCTTTACACCTGACGCTTGGACCCAGCAGTGCGCGGGTCAAGCAATTCGTGATGCAGCAAAGCGAGGCGGACCCGGATACCGATGAGGTGGCGATTACGCTGGCCCGGGTTTCCGATGCGGAGTTTGAGGGTGTGCGCGTGCGCCTGGAAAAGATGGCCGGGGTGCGCAAGGTGAGCGACGCTTGAGTCTATCGGCCGGCCCTTGAGTATCGGCGATAACAGGCGAGCGCCGCATGCCGTCGCCGATAAAGGCATGCCGTTATTTGATACTGAAACTATAGTCGCCCTGGGTGCGATGGCTGTCGGCCGCGACCGCGGTCCAATGCACCGTGTACTTGCCTGAGGGCAGGCTGGGCAAGGCCACGCTGATCAGTTTGCGATCCGTGCTATCTACTTGGGCGTGGCCGGTGCTGACGATATGGCCTTGGGCGTCGCTGACGCTCAGCGTGCTGAAGGCCGGCTCCAGCGGACCGTCGAATTCGATCTTGACGGCGGCTGGCGCGGACACTTCGGCGTTGGCGCCGGGGGTTTGAGTTTGCGGATGGACGTGGGCCGAGGCCAGGGTGCTGAGCGTGATGCCGCCGCAGACCAGTAATATCTTGAACAGTGTGCTGTTTTTCATGGTTTAACCTCGGTTTGGCTGGATCCGGAAAGCTGTTTGCGCCGCTGTGGAGTGGCCCGCCGGCGCCGGCCGAATGTCAGGCACCGGCTGCGTCGCCGCTGGATAAGGGTGGCACTAATTCGGAGGGGGCACTGATGCGGCTGGTGTCGCTTCGGATGGCGCCAGTTCGCGCCAAGTCAGATACATCCGCAAGTCGAATTCCAATTGGTGATAACCGGGCTGCATGCTTTCGCATAAGCGGTAAAACGCTTTGTTGTGATCGTGTTCTTTCAGATGTGCGAGTTCGTGTACTACGATCATGCGCAAAAATTCCGGCGGCGCTTCCTTGAACAGGGCGGCAATCCGGATTTCCTTCTTGGCCTTCAATTTGCCGCCTTGTACCCGCGAGATCGCCGTGTGCAGGCCTAGCGCATGGCGGATCACGTCGAGCTTGCCGTCGTAACCGACTTTATGAATTGGCGGCGCGACTCGCAGATGCGCCTGCTTCAATTCGGTGGTGTACAGGTAAAGCGCTTTATCGGTTTGCACCGTATGCCGCTGCGGATATTTGGCCGCCAAGTGTTTGCCCAAAAGATCGTCGGCAATCATCTTCCTGACCTTGTCTTGCAAGGCCTCCGAATAAGCGCTTAAATATTTGAGGTGCGGCATGGGGACGGCCTGAAACCAGTGACAGGCCGCTATTTTGACACCCGCCGCGGCGGCTGTCGCGCGATACCTGCGACATGTGGGCGGCCTGCGTGTCGCGTGAACCGGCCCCAGATCAAGAGATTAAGCGCTGCGTACCCGTCCGGACAGCAGATTGGCGCGGACTTTGTCATACACCAGGTTAAAGACGAAGGTGTAGGGCAGGAAAAACAGCACGATACTGAAATCGAGCAGCAATGCCTCCAGCAGTCCGATCTCCAGCCACCACGCGGCAACCGGTACGGCGACCAGAATCAGGCCGGCTTCGAACAAGATGGCGTGGGCGAGGCGCGCCAGCAGACCGCGTTTAAAGCCCAGGCGGCGTTGCAGCCGGTCGAAGCCGAGATTGAAGATCACATTCCAGATCATCGCCAGCAGCGAAACCAGGAGTGTCAGCACGCCGGTATGGACCAGCGAGATGTCCAGCAGCCATGCGCCTACCGGGGCGCAAATCAGGATTGCCAGGGTTTCGAACGCCAGGGCTTGGAAAAAACGTTCCTTGAAAGATTTTGAGTGGTTCATGGCAGCCTCCGCTGCGGGTTGACTTGAAGATTGACCTCATTGTGATCGTTTTTTGTGATAGTTTAAAATCAATAACCATCTACTAAATCGATAGGTCATGCGCCATTCCCCTGAAGCCCTGCTGGCCTTTGCCGAAGCGGCGATGCTGGGTTCGTTTTCCGCCGCGGCCCGCAAGCTGGGTAAAAGCCAGTCCACCATCAGTAGTGCGATTGCCAACCTGGAGATCGACCTGGGCTTGACCTTATTCGATCGCAGCAGCCGCAAACCGCGCCTGACCGCGCACGGGCAGGTGATGCTGGGGCGAGTACAGGAAATTCTGGCTGCAGGCGACCGGCTGGACCGGTCGGCGGCTCAATTGGCGGGCGGTCTGGAGGCGCGGTTAAGTATTGTGTTGTCGGATACTTACCAGTCGGATCGTTTCGAGGAAATTCTGAGCGCGTTCGAGCATAAATTTCCCGATCTCGAATTGGAATGCCTGATCGCCGAGCATGGCGATTTGGTGGTGTTGGTGGAAAGCGGGCGGGCCCAGATCGGGCTGGTCGCAGCTCAAGGGTCTTATCCTCCCGATATCGGTGCCGCCACGCTGTCCGAGCTGTCGGAAATCGCGCTCTTTGTGGCGCGCTCGCATCCGCTCGCGGTTCAGGCCGATATTACCCGGGAGATGCTGGGCGATTATCGCGAATTGCGGCTGAATACTTATCTGGATGACGCCGAGCGGCAACCGCCCCTGCGCTCATGGTCGGCACCGAGTTATTTGATGCTGCTGGAAATGGCGGTGCTGGGTTTTGGCTGGGCGGCGATTCCGCGCTGGCAGGTGAATCGTTTTGCGGCTGACTCCTTGGTGGAGCTCAAGGCGCGCGGATGGCCTCAACGCGTTCCGGTCGACGTGGTGTGGTCCAGGCAATGCCAATTGGGGCTGGCCGGGCACTGGCTGTTGCAGGCTCTATTGGCCGGCAGCGGCCGGGCAATCGCGGCACAATGAACGCTTGAATCAGGATGTCGATTGAAGTCGGCAGCAGCACGTGCTGTACTGCTGCCGATGTACTGCTGCCGCTGAGTGCAGTCAATATGTCACTGCGGTTTAAACTGCGCTTCAGGCTTGGGTTTTGCCGGCTTTCGATACTTTTGCGGCACCTTGATCGATGTCGTCGTGAGGTTCGCGTTCGTCCAGGTAAGCGGTGCGATAACCCGCATGCACGCCCCAATAATAGAAGGCGAGTGCCACCACCGCCACAAACAACATATCCCAGCCGTAGGGCAGCAGACCGCGGCCGCCGAATTGGGTGCTGCCGCACAAGGAGATCAAGGCCATCACGGGCAGATAGGTAATCAGCCACCAGGATGCTTTCAGGTCACGGCGCCAGCCGACCCAGCCATGTTTGGCGGTGTAATAGAAATACACCGGCAGGGCGACCACCATCAACAGGATGATTTCGCCCGTCAACGGCCACTTTGCCCAGTACAGCACCAGTGAAGCACAGACAAAAGCAAACGGTGCTATCAGCGGCATGCCTGCGATATGCAGCGGACGGTCCAGATCAAGCGCAGAACGGCGCAAGGACATCAAGCTGATCGGGCCGGTCAGGTAGGAGATCACGGTGGCCACTGAAATCACGGCGGCCAGCGAGCTCCAACCGCGGAAGAAGAACATAAAGATAAACGCGACCAGCAGGTTGAACCACATGGCTTTGCGCGGTACGCCAAAGAGCGGGTGGACATCGCCAAAAATCTTCGGCAGGGTGTTATTGCGTTCCATCGCGTAGATCATGCGCGAGGTGGTGGCCATATACGTGGTGCCGGTGCCGCTGGGGCTGATAAAGGCATCGACGTAGAGCAAAAACGCGAGCCAATTTAAATTCAAGGCCAGGGCGAGTTCGGCAAACGGCGAGGCAAAATTGAATTTCGACCAGCCTTTGGCCACATCCGCCGGGTTGACCGCGCCGATATACGCCACTTGCAGCAAGACGTAGATCACCAGTGCCAGCAAAATCGAGCCGATGATGGCAAACGGCACGCTTTTGGACGGATTACGCGCCTCGCCGGCCAGATTGATCGGGCTTTGGAAGCCATTGAAGCTGAACACGATGCCGCTGGTGGCAACCGCGGTAAACACCGCCGACCAGCCATACGGCGCGAAGCTGCTGACCGTGCCGAAGTTTTCGTGATGAAAGCCCGTCAGCATCAGGCCGAGAATGGTCAAGCCGGGGATGATGAATTTAAAGGCGGTGATCACCGAGTTGGCGCGGGCAAACAACTTCACCCCCCAATAATTCAGCATAAAGTAGCCGACTACCAGCAATGCGGCCAAGCCTAGCGCTATCGGCGTCAGCGAGCCGTTGCTATAGAGTCCGTGGGCCCAGCTATAAGGCCAGGTGCTCATATATTGGATCGACGCTTCGGCCTCGATCGGGATCACCGAAACGATGGCGATCCAATTGGCCCAGCCGCTGACAAACCCTACCAGCGAGCCGTGCGAATAGCGTGCGTAACGAACCATGCCGCCCGACTCGGGAAACATCGCGCCCAGTTCGGCATAGGTCAGCGCAATCGCCAATATCACGACGGCGCCGATCACCCAGGCGACGATAGCCGCGGGTCCGGCGATTTTGGCGGCTTTCCAGGCGCCAAACAGCCAGCCCGATCCGATGATAGATCCGAGACCGGTGAGTAATAGGGCAACCGGCCCGATATTGCGTTGAATTGAGCTTTTCAATGCGTCTCCAAATTTTTTTAAAAACAAGTTGCTCGATGCTTAAGCCATGCTTGGCGGCGTCGGGCATGTGATGCGCCGAGACAGACTAGTACCGCGAGGCCGGCGCACCAGATCAGGGCGCGTAGTTTAACGGCTACGCTGCCCAAGCGCAGCGATACAGGAAAATTTTTAAGCGTCGCGAAAATTTTTTAAGACTGAACGTCTCGGCCGGACGCGGCACAATACTTCGCTACCGCTGCCCAAGTGCGTCAGACGTCATGCTGGACGTTTAGTCCAGTTTGTCGCATGGAAGTTGCGGGAGATTGCAGCGGTACGTAATCGATGTAGGTGAAGCTGTCGGCGTTGTAGGCGTTGTAGGCAACTCGGCCGCGAGCGATCCGCTTCAGCCGCAGATGTAAACTGCGTCAGTGCCATGAGAAATAAGCGTGGAGCGTGGCGGGCGGGGAAGTTAAATGGGCCAGGGTGGGACCGGGCGCAACCAGGCAGCGGCCGGCTTGAATCAGCAGGCACGGCGGAAAGCTCGGAGGCCGGCACCGCGGCAGGAGGCCGGGAGCAGAAGCGAGAGGGGAAACGCAGCGTGTAAAACGCAAGGCGTAAAACGGGGTACGCCTCACGGGGTACGCCTCAACGAGGCGCGCGCTCACACAGACTTGAACCCCTTACGACTAGCGTAATCAGTTCAAGTCCAGAGCGCGACCACATTCAAACAAAACAATCGGCCTGTTGCTGCCCATCGGCTTGCCGGCAGGTCCACACGGACCCTCAACACACAGCAGGCTTAAACCAGGCAACGCCAGACGCAGACTGCTTTAGTACATCTTTTTCGGCAGCTGTTCGTGACGCAGGCGTTTGCGCAGACGCGACACGGCAGACGCTTTCTTGCGCTTGCGCACGGCAGTCGGCTTTTCGTAGAACATGCGCGCGCGCAGTTCTTTGATCAGACCGTTGTTATCGATCGTGCGGCGGAAACGGCGAAGAGCCACTTCGAACGGCTCATTCTCTTTTAGGCGAACAGTTGTCATGTAATTCCTGAGTGGGCTTTCCTCTGGCAGTAATGCAGAGCGACCCGACATTATACTCTTTTATTGACGCTACACCATTTGTCGGGGTGTAAAACGTAGCAATTCCGTTGTACCCGGTTAAGCGCCAGGCTGCGAACTCTTATGTGACGGAGGTTTGCAGTTCCAGCGGCGTTAATCCGCCTGCGGCAAAAAACACACGCTGCATAGTCGTGTACTTGCGTTGGGACCGCCTTTTTACCTTAAGCCGAGGCGAAAATCAAGTGTTTCGCGTCTCGGGGCCCGCAAAAGTCGGCTGTGGCATGCGCGAACACCCCCGGGCGCCGCGGCCGACTGATTTATTTGCTGCTGTCGGGCGGGAATTCGACCGCAGCCAACTGCCATGACCAGAGGCCGGTGCGGCGGAACACAAAGGTATTGTCGGGGGACCACAGCGGATTCTTGGGCGCATGCGCCTGCGGGCTGCGGCCGGGCGAGCTGGCGGCCACGGTGGACCAGTCGCGATAGAGGATCAGGTAATGCTGCTGCCGATCGGCCTGAGGCGCCGGGAGCTGCCCCGCGGCGGCAGAGTCGGGCGCCGGGTTGGGCTGGAGCTGATTCGGCGCCGTGGGAGCGCTGGCTTCATCGGGGCCGGCATTGGCAAAAGCCTGTTCCACACTGGCAGGCGAAACCAGCGTGTCGACCACCGGATCGGTCACGTTGGAGGCAAGTGCCGCGCCCAGCGTGGCGAGAAACTTGCCCGGCAAACGCTGGTTCAGCTTGTCGCGCACTTTCGCCTGGGTCTGGGCCTTGACACTGGCTTGAACGGAGGGGAAGTCGATGTACGACGAAAATGCCGGGGCGTCGCGCCGGTCGTAAGCCTGTTTCATCTGGTAAATGGTCCAGTACGGACTGAAATAACTGGATGCCACGCCCAGCAGGATGACTGCCGCGATGGCGCTCAGGCCGGCTACTGCTTTCTTTTGCATGATTCGTCTCTTGAAGCGGGAACCCGGAGCGGGTGAGGTCTGCGTATTGGCGCTTAGCGTGCTGGACTGCTTCAGCGGCGATTTAACCGGGCTGGAGCCGCTCCGCCCGGTCGATCATGGCGGCCACACAATCGGCCGCCGCCGCCAGCATGGGGTGGCCTGGACCATAGGTCTGGCTGGCGGCATAACACCCCTCTATCATCAACGCGATGCCATACGCCAGGGTGAGCGGATCAGCCACCCCTGAGGCACCGGCGATCTCGGTAATGCGGGTCAGCAGCCGGGTTTTATTGCGCAGCACGAATTGTCTGGCGGGATGCTCGGGGTCGGCAAATTCCGCGGCGACATTGACAAACGGGCAGCCACGGTAGTCGGCCACCGAGGCGCGCTGAGCCCAATCGCGCAAGAATTGCGGCAGTTGCAGCCGTGGCGCATCCGGATGTTTGGCGATACTGGTGTCGAATTTCTCCCAGAAGCACGCGTCCTGCCGTTCAAGATAAGCCAGCAACAGGGCATCTTTCGATTCGAATTGCCGGTACAAGCTCATTTTATTGACGCCGGCGCGTGCCACCAAAGAGTCGACGCCGACGTTGCGAACGCCTTCGCGATAAAACAGTTCGTCGGCGGCATCCAGTAGGCGAGCCTGCGCATGCGCTGCGCTAATCGGGCGGCGTACGGGTTGATGCGGGGTTTGGTTCATCTTGACTCCGGTTGCGCTTGACATGTTACCGCTCGGTAACTACGATGGCAAACATGTATTGTTACTGATCGGTAACGTAGTGTCCCGCAAGTGCATATACCTTAGGACTCATCTTATCGTGCCGCCGTTCAGATTAATGATTTGCGGCGTTAGCGACAGACATTGAGCTCGCCGGTGCCCGGCGTCAGCTAGGACACTCGCCCTTCGAAGCGTAAGACAACCCGACGAGATGCAATGAATTCAGCTCTAACCGTGTGGCGCCAACGCCTTGCTTTGCGTGTCGGCCCGCATTTTCACTATGGCTGGCTGACCCTGGCCGTGACTTTCCTGGTCCTGCTGGCCGCTGCCGGCACGCGGGCCACGCCCGGGGTATTGATGTTGCCGCTCGAACATCAATTTGGCTGGAGCCGCTCGACGATCTCGCTGGCGATTTCGATCAATATTGCCTTGTATGGCTTGACCGGGCCTTTTTCGGCGGCCGCCATGCAGCGCTTCGGCGTGCGTCCGACAGTGCTGGGCGCGCTGGCCGCGCTGGCCGCCGGTGTGGCGTTGTCGGCACTGATGCAAAGCCCAACTCAGATGATCCTGATCTGGGGCGTCCTGGTCGGAAGTTCGACCGGGGTCTTGGCCATGACTTTATCGGCCACCATTGTCGGGCGCTGGTTCGTCAAGCACCGCGGGCTGGCGATGGGGATTCTGACGGCCAGCACCGCCACCGGACAGTTGGTGTTCCTGCCCATGCTGGCGGCCGTGGTTGAACATTTCGGCTGGCGCATGGTGGTGCTGATCGTGGCCGGTGCCGCCTTGCTGATCTGGCCGCTGGTGTTGTTCTTGATGCCGGAATCCCCGGCGCAGATGCAACTGCGGCCGATCGGCGCACATCCCGATGCGCCGTTGACGGACCCGGCGCCCAGCGGCAACCCGATCACCATTGCTTTTTCCACCTTGTTCCAGGCGGCGCGCAGGCGCGACTTCTGGTTGCTGTTTTTCAGTTTTTTTATCTGCGGTGCGAGTACCAACGGCTATATCGGCACGCACTTTATTGCGATGTGCGCCGATCACGGCATGACCGAAGTACATGGCGCCAGCATGTTGGCGGCCATGGGGGTGCTCGATTTATTCGGCACCACCTTGTCGGGCTGGTTGTCGGATCGCTTTAATAGCCGGGTTTTGTTGTTCTGGTACTACGGTTTGCGCGGCTTGTCGCTGATTTACCTGCCTTACGCTTTCGGCTTCGATTTTTTCGGTTTGCCGGTGTTTGCCTTATTTTATGGGCTGGACTGGATTGCCACGGTGCCGCCTACGGTACGCTTGGCCAATGACGTGTTTGGGGCGAAGGCGGCGCCGGTGGTCTTCGGCTGGATTGTCGCCGGGCATCAACTGGGCGCCGCCACCGCCGTGCTGGGCGCCGGGATGATGCGTTCCAGCTTGGGCAACTACACCCTGGCATCGATGATTTCGGGCGGTTTGTGTTTGATCGCCGCGGTGATCGTGTTGCGCATTCATCGCGGACCGGCGTCGCAGCGTCTTGAGGTAGCCGCCGGATAGCGTGCTCGATGTCGGCCGGGCGCACCCCTGTCTAGGCCGGTTTCATGTGTGGGTCCAATGCGTCGGTCTCATGCGTCGGTCTCATGCGCCAGCCCCCCCCTGTGCGGCCCGTGGAGCGGGCCTTGCGCGGCCTTTTGCCGCGCCGTCAGGCTCGAATCGGGCTGGACTGGTAGTATGCTAACGCGGCATTTCATTTGCGCCGCAGATGCGCCATAGAGCTGACCGAGCCGCAGCCCCATTTCGAGCCCCAGGTCTGACGGCTGCCTAGCCGTCAGATCAGCGCCGCGACTCACATCATGCTTGAGGCCGCTGGTGAAACTCCTTATATCCCCTACCTTGCCGGCTATCGTGCCGGCTCTTTTATTATGGAACACTCATGAGCGCCAAACCTGCCCCGACAATCCATCCGATCGATCCTTTGCTGGCCGGCCGCTGGAGTCCGCGCGCCTTTTCCGCGCAAGCCGTCACTGCCGAACAGTTAAATTCCATCCTGGAAGCCGCCCGCTGGGCCCCTTCGTCGTCTAATATCCAGCCCTGGCGTTTTTTGGTGTGGGATCGCTTCCTGGACGCAAACGCGTATGATCGAGCCTTCGCGACCTTGGTACCCTTCAATCAGGATTGGGTGCGCGGCTGCCCGGTATTGATCGCGGCCTGCGCCAGTACCGTAAATAGCCGGGGCGAGCCTAACCGCACGGCCTGGTACGACACCGGTGCCGCGGCGTTCTCGCTGACGTTGCAAGCTCATGCGCTTGGACTCGCAGCCCACCAGATGGGGGGCTTCGATCCGGCGCTGTTGCGCGTAGCGTTTCAGGTCCCGGCTGAGGTCGAGATCATCGCCATGATCGCCATCGGCCATCATGGCGATGTGCAGCAACTCAACGATACGCTGCGTGAGCGCGAACAAGCGCCGCGCGGCCGGTTGGCGTTGGGTGACATCGCCTTTGCGGGCGAGTGGGGCAAAACTGTCTAATCCCGGCGACGGCAAGATGACGTAGCGCAGTGAGTGGCCGCCAAGGCACCGCTGCGACTTGTCGTGGCGGGCACCTGTTTTTAATTGGATGACATGACTTACTGCGCTATTGATTTTGGCACTTCGAATTCGGCGGTTGCGCTGCCAGGTACCGCGGTGCGGCTGGCCAACGTCGAAGGGACTTTTGCGACCTTGCCGACGGCGGTCTTTTTTAACGTCGACGAAGGCCGGCGCGAATTCGGCCGCGCCGCGGTCCAAGCTTATATCGATGGCTATGACGGGCGCCTGATGCGCTCGATGAAAAGCATTCTCGGTTCGTCGCTGGCGGAACAGACCACGGATATCGGCGACGGTAGCGCAATCCGCTTCGTCGACGTCATCACGCTGTTTTTGCAACATCTCAAGCAACAGGCCGAAACCTCGGCGCAATGCTCGCTGACGCGCACGGTACTGGGGCGCCCGGTGTTTTTTGTCGATGACGACGAGCATGCCGACCGGATGGCGCAAAACCAGTTGCAGGCGGCGGCTCACGCGGTCGGCTTCAGCGAGATCCATTTTCAGTACGAGCCGATTGCGGCAGCCTTCGATTATGAATCGCGGCTGCAAGACGAGCGCCTGGTGCTGGTGGCGGATATCGGCGGCGGCACCTCGGACTTTTCCCTGGTCAGGGTGGGGCCGCAGCGGGCCGCCAAGCTCGAGCGGAAAGACGACGTGCTGGCGCATCATGGGGTTCATGTGGCCGGCACCGATTTCGACAAGCGGGTTGAGCTGACCAGCATCATGCGCGAACTCGGTTATCAGAGTATCGCTCCGGAAGGCCGCGAGGTTCCCAGTCGCGTGTATTTCGATTTGTCGACCTGGCACTTGATCAACAGCGTGTATTCGCCGCGGCGCTTTGGCGAATTCAAACTGATCAAGCATCTATATACCGATCCGCAGCATCATGCGCGCCTGATGCGCGTGATTGAGCGCAGGCTGGGCCACGTGCTGATGGGACAGGCCGAGCAGGCGAAGATCGCGGTCGCGGCGGGTGGCGACACCGTGATCGATCTGGAGCAGGTGGAAGAGGCGTTGCGGCTGGCGTTCAGCGAGCAGCAACTGATCGAAGCCGGTCAGGAAGAAAAATCGCGGATTGCCCAGGCGGCCCGTGAAACCGCCCTGATGGCGGGGGTCTCGCCGGACCAGGTGGCGGCCATTTATTTTACCGGCGGCACCACCGGCTTGAAGTTCTTGTCCGATGCGATCGCCGGTGCATTTCCGGCAGCCGAGCCGGTGTTTGGCGATCCGCTGGCCAGTGTGGCAAAAGGGCTGGGGATACACGCGCAGCGTCTGTTCACCTGACTATGACGCCTTGAGCCGGAGGGCTGGCGGTGTGGGAAGGTAAACGGCAGACGAAAAAAAACCCCGCAGCGCGGGGTTTTTTATAAGCCGGACCACTTTGCAGCGGTCCGAAGCTTTCAACAAACCTTACAGCGGCTTGATGTTAGCTGCTTGCTTACCCTTCGGGCCATTCTTCACTTCGAAGCTGACCTTTTGGTTTTCTTGCAGCGTCTTGAAGCCGTCTGCGCGAATTTCCGAGAAGTGGGCGAACAGATCTTCACCGCCGCCGTCGGGGGTAATGAAGCCAAAGCCTTTTGCATCGTTAAACCATTTGACGGTGCCGGTTTCCATATTACTTTCCTAAAATAAAAATTGAAGTGAGCCGAAGCTCGTTGTGCACGGAATCAAGGAAGGGTGAATATGACAACCGGAGTACCGTTGATGGGCGACTGCGAATGGACAAATACTCGCCGCTTGAAAATCCTGCTACGACTTTATACGGCTAATTTGAACGTCGGTCAAGCCCTTTTAGTGGCGCAAGTTCGAGTTTTTGCAAATATTTACTCGGGCTGAGTGTCAATACGGCGGAACTACCCGAATCGGCCGGAAAATAAGTCAATTAAAACAAGTTATTGCGGCGTTTCGCGCAAACCTTGCCATTTTGGGGCATCGGCGGGGGCCAAATCGAACAAATCCAGCACCCGGCCGGCGGTATGGTCGACCATCTCGGCGATCGAGGCCGGTAGCGTGTAAAACGCCGGCACCGGCGGAAAAATCACCCCGCCCATTTCGGTGACAGCAGTCATATTGCGCAGATGGGCTAGATTAAGAGGGGTTTCTCGGACCAATAGAACCAGCCTGCGGCGCTCTTTGAGCGCCACGTCGGCAGCACGTGAGATCAGGTTGTCGGCAAAGCCGTGCGCGACCGCTGCCAGCGTTTTCATCGAGCAGGGTGCGATGATCATCCCGTCGGTGGCAAACGATCCGCTGGCGATGCTGGCCCCGACGTCGCGCACGTTATGCACCACGTCCGCCAGCGCGTGCACCGCATCGCGTTCCAGCCCAAGCTCCTGCTGCAGCGTCAGCCACGCGGATGGGGAAACCAGCAAATGGCTTTCCACGCAGCCGTTAAGACGCAGCATGTGCAACAGGCGCACCCCGTACACCGCGCCCGATGCGCCGGTAATGGCGACGATCAGGCGGCGCGGCTTGGGGCTGCCGGAGGTCATCAGCGACTTAGACGGCGGTAAACAGGGTCTGCAGCTCACCCGATTCGTACATTTCCATCATGATGTCCGAGCCGCCGATAAATTCGCCGTTGAGATACAACTGCGGAATGGTCGGCCAATTCGAGAATTCCTTGATGCCCTGGCGCACTTCCTGGTCTTCCAGCACATTGACCGTGTGAATTTGCGCGGCGCCACAAGCCTTAAGAATCTGGATGGCACGGCCCGAAAAGCCGCACATCGGAAACTGTGCCGTGCCTTTCATAAACAGGACAACCGGATGTTCGGTGACGATTTGTTTGATGCGTTGTTGCGTTTCCATGATCAGCCTTGCGGTCTAAAAGTTGCTATTTGCACTAAGCGCTAAATGATAGCGGATTTCAACGCCGGTGGTTGAGTCCCAGGCCGGGCTTGGTTTGCGGCGCTTTGAATCGGGGCGGCCTGGGGCTACAGCATGCCGGATTATGACCTCAGAGCGACTGCCTCCAAGTTATTGCCTTATTTTGCGCGCGTGGGGCTTGGGTGCTCGAACTGTCCGCCGCTCACGCGTGGGATGCCGGCCAGGTCGCATACCGAGCGTACCGCACTGAAACCGCGCGCGCTGAGCCGTGCGGCAACCTCGGTGCTTTGGTCATAGCCATGTTCGATCCAGAGCCAGCCCCCGTCGGCGAGAAATTCGGGGGCCCGCGCAATGATGGCGCGAATTGCCTCCAGTCCGTCCGCCTCGTCGGTGAGCGCGCCGCGCGGCTCGAAGCGCAAGTCGCCTTGGTCCAGGTGCGGGTCGTCGGCGCGGATATAAGGCGGATTGCTGACGATCACCGCGTAAGGTGTGGCGGCCGTGGCAGGCTTGCTGCCGGGCGCGCGCCGGTTTATCGCCTCATCCGCAGTCTCACCCGCAGTCTCATGATTCACAGCGTCATGTTCCAGCGTGTCCAACGCGCCGAACCAGTCGCCGCTGAGCCAGGTTAAACGGCCGCCGGGGCGGGTTGGCGGCAGCAGGCGGGCAGCATTTGCCTGTGCCACGGCGAGTGCGCTCAAACTGCGGTCGCTGGCCGTGACCACCGCATCCGGACGTTGATGCGCAATCGACACCGCGATGGCGCCGCTGCCTGTGCCGAGATCCAGGATCCGTGGCTGGACGATGCCGTGGCAAGCTTCCAGTGCGAGTTCGACCAGCAGTTCGGTTTCCGGACGCGGAATCAATACCTCCGGCGTGACGCTGAAATCCAGGCCGTAGAATTCACGTGTGCCCACCAACTGTGCAATCGGTTCACCGGCCAAGCGGCGGTCGACCAGTTGCCGATAACGCTCGACGGCCTGCTCCGGCAGTACCGCATCGGCGCGTGTAATCAACGCGGTGCGCGGCCATTCGAGCACATGGGTCAGCAGGATACGGGCTTCGAGCGCATCGAGCGGGCCGGCCTCGGCGAGCGGATCGGCTGGATCGGGATAACAGGCGCGCAGAAGTTGGGCGGGGGTGGTCATGGCAAGCGTTTCGCTTAATCGGTGGCTGGGTCGCGAGCTTAGTCGTTATCGCCGAGGGCGGCGAGCAGTTCGGCCTGGTGCTCGCTGACCAGCGCGTTGATCAAGTCGTCCAGGTCGCCGTCCATAATATAGTCGAGCTTGTATAAGGTCAGGTTGATGCGGTGATCGGTCATCCGCCCTTGCGGGAAATTGTAGGTGCGGATCCGCTCGGAGCGGTCGCCCGAGCCGATCAGGCTCTTGCGTGCCGCGGCTTCTTGCGCGTGCTGCGCCTGGGTTTGTTTATCCATGATGCGCGCGGCCAGTACCTTAAGCGCCTTATCTTTGTTCTTGTGCTGCGAGCGGTCGTCCTGGCATTCGACCACGATCCCGGTGGGCAAGTGGGTGATGCGCACCGCCGAATCGGTCTTGTTGATATGCTGCCCGCCGGCGCCCGAGGCGCGGAAGGTATCGATGCGCAAATCGGCCGGGTTGATCTGCACTTCGCTGATTTCGTCGGCCTCGGGCAAGATCGCCACGGTACAGGCCGAGGTATGAATCCGCCCTTGCGCTTCGGTGGCGGGTACGCGTTGCACCCGATGCGCGCCCGACTCGAATTTGAGGCGGGAATAAGCGCCTTGGCCGACGATACGTACAATCACTTCGCGGTAGCCGCCCAGGTCGGAGGCACTTTCGGACATCATTTCCACTTGCCAGTGCTGGCGTTCGGCATGGCGCAGATACATACGCAATAAATCGCCGGCGAATAGCGCGCTTTCGTCGCCGCCGGTACCGGCACGGATTTCCAGGAAAATATTGCGCTCGTCGTTGGGGTCTTTCGGCAGCAACATTTTCTGCAAATCGGCCTCAAGCTGAAGCATACGCGTGCGCGCGGCGCCGACTTCCTCTTCGGCGAAGGCTTTCATCGAAGCGTCGGACAGCAATTCAAGCGCCGTCGCTTCGTCGGTGAGCGCGTGGCGCCACAAACCATATTGCTCCACCAGCGGCGCCAGTTCGGCGTGCTCGCGGTTCAGTTTGCGGTATTGGTTCATATCGGCCGTGACGTCTTCGCGGCTGAGTAACAGATTTAATTCGGCCAGCCGTTGAGTCAGCTGATCGAGTTTGTTTTGCATGCTGATTTTCATGATTCGTCCGAGGCTCAGGCCTCTAATGGGGGCTTCGGTAATACGCAGGGGATGTATCCGGGTTGCGCGCGCCGCATCGGCGGCGGGCGCGGCACACTCAGCGAGCGACGCTAACGGTCGTTCGAGCCGGAGGATTTGAACAGCTCGGGCAACAGGTTGACCAGGGCTTCGCGGTCGCTGCCTTGAGCGTGATTCAGTGCATGGGTTGGGCCATGCAGAAATTTATTGGTGAGCGCTTGCGATAATGCATCCAGCACGCTGGCCGGGTCGTCGCCGCGGGCCAGCATTTTTTGTGCGCGCTCAAGTTCCATGCGACGCAGCAAGTCGGCATTCGCATGCAAGCCGCGGATGACCGGCACCACGCTGCGCGCGTCCAGCCATTGCATGAAATTCTGCACCCGCGTTTCGATGATCGCTTCCGCTTGCGCCACGGCGGCTTGGCGCAGGGCGCTACCTTCCTGGACGATGGTGCCGAGGTCATCGACGGTGTAAAGAAACACGTCTTCGAGTTTGCCGACTTCGGGTTCGATATCGCGCGGCACGGCCAGGTCGACCATAAAAATCGGCCGGCGGCGGCGCGCGCGAATGGCGCTTTCGACCGCACCCAGGCCGATGATGGGCAAGGTGCTGGCAGTGCATGAGACGACGATGTCGAATTCGTGCAGGCGCGAAGGCAAGTCGGCCAGCGGCATGGCGTGACCGCCGAAACGATCGGCCAAGCGGGTGCCGCGTTCGGCGCTGCGGTTGGCCACCACCAGTTCGCGCGGACGCTGGGCGGCAAAATGCGTGGCGCACAGCTCGATCATTTCACCGGCGCCGATAAACAACACCCGCTGCTCGGAAATATTTTCGAAAATACGTTGTGCCAGCCGCACGGCCGCGGCCGCCATCGATACCGAGTGCGCCCCGATTTCGGTCTGACCCCGTACTTCCTTGGCCACCGCGAAGGTGCGCTGAAACAATTGATTCAGGTAAGTGCCCAGGGCGCCGGCTTCGGACGCCGTACGCACCGCTTCTTTCAATTGACCGAGAATCTGGGTTTCGCCCAACACCATTGAATCGAGCCCGCTGGCGACCCGGAACGCGTGGCGCACGGCCTCGGACTGCGGCAACGCATATAAATGCGGCGCAAGCTCCTCAACCGGCAGATTGTGGTATTTCGACAGCCACAAAATGGCCTGTTCACGCGCGCTGCGGTCGTCTGTGGCGCAATAGAGTTCGGTGCGGTTACAGGTCGAGAGGATCGCGGCTTCGGCGAGGTTATTCAGTTCGGGCGCATCGCCCAGCCGCGCAATTTTGCCGCTCCAGGCCTGTTTGAGGGTCTGCAGGGCCGGTTTGATCTGCTCAAGCGGGAACGCCACGCGTTCGCGTAAAGCGACCGGCGCGGTGTGATGGTTGATCCCGATGGTGAGCAGTTGCATGTTTACCCAGTCCTTAGCCGGATATTATAACTTTTTTGAGTAGGACTCATGGCCGTTGACTGAGGTTGGGTATTGCACGGCGGCACTGCGACGCTTGGTCGCAGCGGAGTAACCCCGGTAAACAGCCGGATAAAAGTCGGCCCGCCATGCCAGGGATGGCAGGCGCGATGCGGCCTAGGCTTGCGCTGACCGGGGAGCGGCCCTTACACTCTTAGGCATTGGCACGCGGCCTGCTTTTCGGCGCTCGCGTGGAGGGTGTTGCGACGCCAGTCGGCGCGGCTAGCCCGCTGAAAATTAAAGCAATTTGTCAGGATCAAGGCAAAAGGGGCCTACATGGGCTGGTTTGGGACTGCGTTCGTCGGTGCCGTGGTGGGCTTGTTCGGCTGGAAATTCCATCGTGCGCGCGATCGTTTCCGCTTGTGGCTCGCGGTAGTGTTGGGTGCCACCGGCGCCACCATCGCCAAACTCGCGGGCAACCTCAGCGGCGCCTTTTATGACGGGCAGACGCTGGAATGGCTGGCTTCGGTGCTGGCCGCGATGTTTGCGGTGATGCTGCTGGGCGGCTTGTTCCGTAAGGCTTGAGCGTGTACCTCGGGCTGCCCGCGAGCCTGAAATATGAAACTGCGCTTGAGACTAAAACAATACTGAACCCCGCCAAAAGCGGGGCTTCAAGAGGGTGCCCATACTGTGCTGAACCCGGCCCCGACAACTCCTACCGGCCGACGATCTCGGTCTACACCATAGGTCCTAATCATGAATGCTCGTTCTCCCATCAGTACCGAATCTCAAGAACGCCTGGCGCGCTTGCGCGCCGCTTTGAGCGACACCGGTTTTGCCGCGTGTATCGTGCCATCATCCGACCCTCATTTGTCCGAATACCTGCCGCAACGCTGGCAAGGCCGTAGCTGGCTCTCGGGTTTCACCGGTTCGGTCGGAACCCTGGTGGTCACGGCCGATTTCGCTGGGGTCTGGGCCGACAGCCGTTATTGGGTGCAAGCCGAGGCCGAGCTGGCCGGCAGCGGCATCGAACTGATGAAAATGCGTCTGGGTGAAGCGCAACCGCATGCCGAATGGCTCGCCGCCAATTTGCCCCAGGGTGCGCGGGTGGCGGTCGATGGCGCCGTGCTGGGCATGGCGGCGGCGCGTGCTTTGTCGGCGACGCTGGCGCAACGCGACATTACACTCGACCCGGCAGTCGACCTGATCGACACCATTTGGCCCGACCGGCCCAGCTTGCCCACGGGCGCCGTATTTGCCCATGAAGCGCCGTTCGCGCCGCGCTCGCGCGCCGAGAAGCTGGCGCTGGTACGCGCTGCGATGCAGGAACACGGCGCCAACTGGCATTTTGTTTCGACGCTCGATGACATCGCCTGGATTTTCAATTTGCGTGGCGCCGACGTCAGCTATAACCCGGTGCTGGTGGCGCACGCCCTGATCGGCCCGGACAAGGTGGCGTTATTTGTCGCCGACGGCAAAATTCCGCCTGAATTGGCGGCCCAATTGGCGGCCGACGGCATTACGCTGGCTCCTTATGCGCAGGCCGCTCAAGCGCTCGCCGCGTTGCCCGCGTCGACCACTCTGTTGATCGATCCGCGCCGGGTTACCTTCGGTTTGCTCAAAGCGGTGCAGCAAGAGCGGGTCAAGGTGGTCGAGGCGGTCAACCCTTCGACCTTCGCCAAGTCGCGCAAGACCGAGGCGGAAGCCGTGCAGATTCGCGCCACCATGGAGCAGGACGGCGCCGCCTTATGCGAATTCTTTGCCTGGTTTGAAGGCGCGCTGGGCCACGAAACCATTACGGAACTGACCATCGACGAGCGCCTGAGCGCGGCGCGCGCGCGGCGCCCAGGTTTTGTTTCGCTGAGTTTTTCGACCATTGCAGGTTTTAATGCCAATGGCGCGATGCCTCACTACCGCGCCATGCCGGAATCGCATTCGGTGATCGAGGGCAACGGTTTGTTGCTGATCGACTCTGGCGGCCAGTATGTCGGCGGCACCACCGATATCACGCGAGTGGTGCCGATCGGGGTGCCGAGCGAAGCGCAGCAGCGCGACTTTACCTGCGTCCTGAAAGGCACCATCGCTTTGTCGCGCGCCCACTATCCGCGCGGCATCCGCTCGCCCATGCTCGACGCCATTGCGCGTGCGCCGATGTGGCAGGCCGGGGTCGATTACGGCCACGGCACCGGCCACGGGGTCGGTTATTTCCTCAATGTGCACGAAGGCCCGCAGGTAATTTCGTATTACGCCGCGGCTGAGCCATGGACCGCCATGGAAGCCGGCATGATCACCTCGATTGAGCCGGGTTTGTACCGCCAGGGCCATTGGGGTGTGCGCATCGAAAATCTGGTGATGAATGTGCCGGCCGGCGAAACCGAGTTTGGCAATTTCCTCAAATTCGAAACCTTGACCTTATGCCCGATCGACACGCGCTGCATCGTGAAGAGCATGCTGACGGTGGAAGAAATCGAATGGCTTAACGCTTATCATGTGACGGTGAAAACCCGCCTGAGCCCGCATGTCAGCGGTGCCGCGGCCGAGTGGCTGGCGACCCGGACCCAGGCGATTTAATCGGCATCCTGGATGCACAAAGGCCCGGCGTGGGGTTCACGCCGGGCCTTTTCGTTTTATGCGTAGCCGCGGGATGCGACCCGGCGCGCTTTAACGCGAGATCGGTTTGTAGCGCAGACGTTTGGGTTTGGCGCCTTCATCGCCCAGGCGTTTGCGTTTATCCGCTTCATATTCCTGATAGTTGCCGTTGAAGAACACGACTTGCGAGTCGCCTTCAAAGGCCAGGATATGCGTCGCGATCCGGTCGAGGAACCAGCGATCATGCGAAATCACCATCACCGAACCGGCGAATTCCAGCAGCGCATCTTCCAATGCGCGCAAGGTTTCGACGTCAAGATCGTTGGAGGGCTCATCCAGCAACAGCACGTTGCCGCCGGCGATCAACATCTTCGCCATATGCAAACGGCCGCGTTCGCCGCCCGACAGATTGCCGACCAGTTTTTGCTGATCGCCGCCCTTGAAGTTGAAGCGGCCCAAATAGGCGCGCGACGGGGTTTCGTAACGGCCCACGGTGAGGATATCCGCGCCACCCGAAATTTCGTCGAACACGGTCTTGTCGTTGGATAAGGTTTCGCGGCTTTGGTCGACGTTGGCCAGCTTGACGCTCTGGCCGATCTTGACGGTACCGCTATCGGGTTGCTCTTTACCGGTGATCATCTTGAACAGCGTCGATTTACCCGCGCCGTTCGGTCCGATAATCCCGACAATTGCCCCAGCCGGAACCGAGAAGCTCAAGTCGTCGATCAGCAGGCGATCGCCGTAAGCTTTGCTGACGTTGGTGAACTCAATCACCTCATTACCGAGACGCTCCGCCACCGGAATGAAAATTTCCTGGGTTTCATTGCGTTTCTGGTAGTCCTGGCTATTCAATTCTTCGAAGCGGGCGATCCGCGCCTTGGATTTGGCCTGGCGTCCCTTGGGGTTCTGCCGCACCCATTCGAGTTCTTTATGCAGCGCCTTCTGGCGTGCCGACTCGGTCGACTCTTCCTGCTTCAAGCGGGTTTCTTTCTGGTCCAGCCACGAACTGTAATTGCCTTTCCAGGGGATGCCTTGACCACGGTCAAGCTCAAGAATCCACTCGGCGGCATTGTCGAGAAAATAACGATCATGGGTGACGGCGACCACGGTGCCCGGGAAATGGGTCAGGAATTGTTCCAGCCAATCGACCGATTCGGCGTCCAGGTGATTGGTCGGTTCATCCAGCAGCAACATATCGGGCTTGGACAGCAGCAACTGACATAGCGCCACACGACGTTTTTCACCGCCCGACAGCACGCCGATCTTGGCGTCCCAGGGCGGCAGACGCAATGCGTCGGCGGCGATTTCCAGCGCTTGCTCCGGATTGCTGCCGTCGCTGGCGGCAATGATGGCTTCGTAGCGTGCCTGGTCGGCCGCCAGCGCATCGAAATCGGCATCGGGTTCAGCGTAAGCGGCGTAAATCTCTTCCAGCTTTTTCTGCGCGCTGAAAATCTCGCCCAAACCCGCTTCGACCGCCTGACGCACGGTGAATTCAGGATCGATAACCGGCTCTTGCGGTAGATAGCCGATCGACAAATTCGGCATCGGCGTGGCTTCGCCTTCGATTTCCGTATCGAGGCCGGCCATGATTTTCAGCACGGTCGATTTACCTGAACCATTCAGGCCGAGCACGCCGATCTTGGCGCCGGGGAAAAACGATAAATTGATATTCTTGAGAATCTGGCGTTTGGGCGGAACGATCTTGCCCACGCGATTCATTGTAAAAACATACTGTGCCATGGCGGGTCCAGGTTACTTTGAAGGGGAGCCGGGTATGCGGAGCATGCCGTGCAAGCTCAAGCGGCCGGATGCCGTGCTGGCCAGGTGGCATACCCGTGCCGAGCGGTCCGTGGTGCTTGCCTCACGCTGCGCGTTCAGGCTGCCGGGCAGGCCTTGATAAGTCCGGCTCGGCAATACAAGGACACCATTGTACGGGATCGAAGCACGCTCTTCATCGCTTGCTGCATCGCATACTCATCGGGCCGGGTATGCCGCCGCCGGATTAAACTGGGCTGGGGGGCTGCGTCGCACTCAGCGCGGCCAACGCCTGCCGCACGTCTTTTACCACGCTATCCCAGTCGCCCGCGGTGGGTTGACGGAAAATACGCATCACGCCGGGGTACCATGGCGTATCGCTGCGCTCCAGCAGCCAGCGCCAGCAAGTGTCGAAGCGATTGAGCAGCCATACCGGCTTGGCCAAGGCGCCCGCCAGATGGACCACGGCGGTATCGACCGAAATCAGCAGGTCGAGATGTTCCAGTAGCGCGGCGGTGTCGGAGAAATCGTTGAAGCCGGCGCTCAGATCTATGACACGATGCCGCTGCGGACTCCGGGTTAATTCGTTTTGTGCCGCGCCGCCTTTCTGTACGCTATAAAACTCGATGCCGGGCAGGTCCAGCAGTGCGGCCAGTTGGGCAAAGCCGATGCTGCGCCGCCGGTTCATCGCCACCTCGTCGCTACCCAGGCGCGCTTCGCCGGCCCAGGTCAAGCCGACACGCAGTTTGCCTGTGCGCGGACCGAGTTGGCGCGCCCAGTGTTGCACTTTGAGCGGGTCGGCATGCAGATAAGGTAAATTGGCCGGGATGGTGTCCAGCGTAATGCCCAGTACCCTGGGCACGCTCATCAGCGGACAATGGTAATCGTAGGGCGGCATGGTTTCGCCTTGCCCGATGACCTGATGCGCGCCGGGTAATCCGGTGAGCAGGGTTTTTAAACTGGGATGGACCGCCAGCACCACGGTGGCGCCACGTTCGGCGACGGCGTGGGCCAAGCGGCAGAATTGGATCGCGTCGCCTTGACCATGTTCGGCATATAGCACGATGGTCTTGCCGGTCAATGCTTGCCCGATCCAAAATTGTTTGGCGAAATCGGGGCTTAATTGCCTATTGGGCGTATTGCGCCAGCGCCAGTCGAATTTTTCCCAGCCGGCCTCGAATTCGCCCAATGCCAGATAACTCGCGTATTGGTTAAAATTGGCGGCAAAGTTATCGGGTTCCAGGTCGACGGCGTGCTGATAGGCTGCCAGCGCTTCCCGGTGCCGCGTCAATTCTTGCAGTAGCAGCGCCCTGACCCTTGCCGCATTGAGGTCGTCGGGTGTCATGGCGCAGGCTTTTTCAAGGCAGGCGAGTGCCTCGTCGTGCCGCTCCAGTGTACGCAACAACAGGCCGCAGTTCAGGTAAACCTGGGTCGACTCCAGCTTGAGCGCAATGACTTTCTCGAAACACGCCAAGGCCGCCTGCGGCTGGGAATCCTGGGTATAAGCAAAACCAGCCTGGAACAAGCGGTTCGCATAACCGAGCACCGGGCCATGCCGCCCCAGTGCTCTTAACGCCACACAACAGCCATAGAGCGCGTCGCTGTGGCGCGGATCCAATTGCAAGGCTTGCTGGAACCAATCGAATGCCTGTTGATGGTTGCCCTGGTTGGCCGCGGTTATTCCGCTCTGGGTAAAATGGTCTAGCTGGCTCATGAAGGTGACGGTAGATGGGGTGCCGGGAGGTGTGCTGAAGTGGCGCGCACGAGGTGACCAAATTGGATGAATAGTAGAGACAATTTTGCCTCAAACCAAGAGCGCCCGCACAATAGCGCATCAAGCTTGCAGGGTAACAGGTTGATTCATCTTTCGGCGTGTCCGGCGGCCTGTGTCATTGGGTTGCGCCGGCCGGATTTAAGTAAAATATATCGAGACATCGGGGGCGTTATGTCGGCCAATTTTGTTCTACGCGCAGGATTAGGATTGTTTGCTGCCAGCTATCTACTTATTTCGCATGCTGGCGAGCTGGTGTCGATTCCTACCCGTGCCTCAGTTACTCAAGGCATTTATATCGAGGAGGGTGCAAGCACTTCACCATCGACCGCGGCCACGTCCGCCGCCCACTGGATCGTGGTCCTGTTTGCCGGCGACGACGGGGCAGTCGATTTGAGGGAGGGCGGGCCGGCCCGCATGCGGGGCAATTTTCTGCTGCGATCGAGCGCCTATTGGAACACGCTCGGTGCGATTCCGGTGGTGTTCGACGTGCCGTCGGATTATGCGCGCGGTATGGACGACAGCTTCAGGCTAAGTGACGAGCAGGCGCAGGATGTCGCGGCCGCGGTGGCACTCTTACGTAAAAAATATCCGGACGCCAAGATTGCGCTGGTCGGTACCAGCCGAGGTTCGATTTCTGTCGGCAATATTCTTAAGCGTGAGCCGCAGGTGGCCGACGCCTATGTCATGACTTCACCCGTCACCTTGCCTGGGCGCGGCGGTCCGGGGTTGGCAGGCGTGAGTTGGGAACATGGCGCGGCCCGGGTGCTGGTGCTATCGAACAAGGGCGACGGCTGCGTCGTCTCGCCATTCTGGAGCGCAAAAAAAATGGCGGAGGCGGGCGGTTTCGACTTTATCGAGGTGTCCAGCGACGCGGGCGCCAGCCGCATGCCCGAAGCTTGCAAAGCGAATTCTCCGCATGGTTATCTCGGGATTGAAACGCAGGTATTGGATGCCGTCAACGGCTGGTTGGGTGCCGCGCCATCGACCAACTAAGCCGCTTGCGGTTGCGTTGCGCCGATGATGTCGGAGATGCGTTAGCGGCGGGCGCAACCAACCGGGGATCTTGGGCCGAGCTCAAGCACCCCTGACCTGTTGGTTTTTATCCTCGGCATGACGACCCAATTCTGGTAAAGATAAAATCGATGGAATAAAAGCGGGCACTCGAGCGTTTAACCAAGACGAGCGCAGTAAAATTGCACGGCAGATGACGCGACATCGCATCGATCTCATCTCCTTTAACCGAAAGCGGAAGTGTGACCCTTATCAAAGCCTTGCATATGCTGCCAATCGAATTGTAGTCAGGAATGACCTTGATGACGGGTGAAGACCTGCCGGCCATTTTGCCTTCCTTATTGCCTCGCCTATGGGCCTTTGCGTTACGTTTATCGACCAATAAACACGACGCCGAGGATCTGGTGCAGCGTGCCTGCGTGCGCGCCTTGGAGCGGCGTCACCAACTGCTGCCCGAGACCTCCGCGCTGAGCTGGATGTTCGCCATTGTGCATTCGCTATGGATTTCCGAAGTCCGTTCGCGTCGCATCCGCAGCCGCGCCAGTATGGAGTGGGATGACGAATTGATGCAGACCATCGCAGATCCACTTGCGGTTAATCCGGAAACCGACCTGCTACATCGTGAAATTCTGAAGGCGGTGGACGCGCTGCCGGATGCGCAGCGCGTCATTATGCTGCTGGTCGCAGTCGAAGGCCTGAGTTACCGGGACGCCGCCGAAGTACTCGATGTGCCGATCGGCACTGTGATGAGCCGTCTGTCGCGTGCGCGACTGACGATAGGTCTGCGCTTCAGCGAACATTCTGCTCCTCCCGGTACCCGAACCAAGGACTCGATATCATGAATCTCGACGATATCCTGCTCATGTCTTATGTGGATGGCGATGCTTTGCCCCAGCAATGCGCCGACATCGAATCCGCGATCGACGCATCGCCGGATGTAGCGCAGCGCGTGAACGCGCTACGCGCTGCACGCCTGCCTTATCAAGCCGCCTTCAGCCGGCAGGATCTCGCTCCCGTCCCCGACTCGCTGGTGCGCAATGTCGAGGCCCTGATACGCGGTGCGGTGCATGATGCCAAACCTGAGATAGCGCACCAGCCCGGTCGCCTGACGTGGGTGTCGCAGTGGTTGCCTGGGCGGTCGCCTAAGCAGGCGTCGCTTGGACGTAGGCGTTTCACCTTGTCCTGGCTGGGGCTGGCTTTTGTCGCCGGGGTCTTGTGTTGCGACGTGGTGGTCAGGTTTGCGCCGGAATTGCTGCCTCTGCACCGGGCTCGGCCTTTACCGTGGATTCAGGCGGTCGCCGAATACCAGGACCTATACACCCGCGAAACCCTGATTGATCTTCAAGATAATGCGAACCAGACCGCCAACACGGTCAAGCAGATCCGGCAGGACGATGCTCTGGCGCTGAACGTCCCCGATTTGCGCGCGGCAGGCCTGGATTTCAAACAACTGCGGCGCTTGCGTTTTCGCCAGCGGCCGCTGGTCCAGATCCTCTATCTAGCGGAGCATGGCGGCCCGGTCGCCCTCTGTGTGATCACGGACAGCAAACCCGATCAGGCATTGCAGACCCAGCAGGTGGGCGAGATGAAAGTGGTGACCTGGCGGCACGACCGGCTGAGTTATGCGCTGGTGAGCAATGACGCCGAGGTTAACCTGGTGACGCTCGGCCAGCATATCGCCACCCATCTCACGCCGACTCTGTTCGATGGGGCCGGCAATCCGGACGCTTTGCCGGCGGCACCCCGCAACCCACCTACTTGAGTGGGGCATCGAGCATCAATTGACCGCGATGCGCGGAGCCTTCGGGGCTCCGCAAGCGGGTCCCGGCCCGGCGTGGTTTAACCATTTGCGGTGGCGCTTAGATGTTTTCTTCGGTGTAGTGACCGAACTTGGCCCGCTTGGTCTGGATATACCGTCGATTTTCCTGGCGCACCGGAATTGCCAGCGCAACCCGTTCGTGGACGGCAATGCCATGCTGTAGCAAGGCATCGAATTTTTTCGGATTATTGCTGATGAGCCGCACTGAGGTCACGCCCAGACTGCGCAAAATACCGGCCGCCGAATTGTATTCGCGAGTGTCGTCCGGCAGACCGAGGTCGCGATTGGCTTCGACCGTATCGCGGCCTTGTTCCTGCAAGGCGTAAGCGCGGATCTTGTTGGCCAAGCCGATGCCGCGCCCTTCATGGCCGCGCAAATATAACAACACCCCCCGGCCTTCCGTCGCGATGTAGCGCAGCGCAAGATCGAGTTGTTCGCCGCAATCACAGCGGTAGGAGCCGAACACATCGCCCGTCAGACATTCCGAATGCAGGCGCGTGAGTACCGCCTCGCCATTCGTTACATCGCCCATCACCAGTGCGACATGTTCCGTATTGCCGGCACCGACGCGAAAAATATAAGAAGTGAAGATGCCGTAGCGTGTAGGCAATGCGGCGTTTGCAACCAGCACCGCAGGTTCGTTTCTGGGCGCGGCGTCGATGAGAGATGTAACTTCAGATAAAGACATAATGACGTTATTTATCCGCAGGCGGTGCGGTCAGCCCGGCGCGATGTTGTTTGCCCCATACCCGTCCGCCACGGACGAATTGCAGCCAGCCTAGGGTGGCGCCGACGTGACGCAGCAACTGAAAAGTGAAGGGCTCGGCCAGTGCCGCGAGCATTGCCATGCCGATACTCGAACTTTTGCTATCTCCAGTCCAGCGGCGATACAGATGGATGCTCCATACATAGAACAGCAGGTCGAACAAGGTTTTCGCGCCGATCACGCTAAAGATCGACAGCACGATCGCGCCATGTCCGCCAAACACAAAACCAAGCAACAACACAAATGCGGTCAGGCCGTATAACGGTTGTACCGTATCGACCGCCTTGACCGGCAGCATCAGCATACCGAGTGTGCCGTAGCGCCGGTTGCCGGTCATGTCGCGGTTCCAGTATTGGGTTTGTAAAAACCCCGCAAACCAGCGCCGCCGCTGCCGCATAAAGGTGGTCAATGTACTCGGCGCATCGGTCTGCGCGTGAGCGTTGCCCACTACCCGCACATCCCAGTTCAGCCCATGATCAACCGAATAGCGGCGCAAACGGTGGATCAATTCATAATCTTCTACCAGACATAAAGGATCGAAGCCGCCCACGGCGAGTAGCGCATCGCGCCGAAATGAGGCGAAGGCGCCGGAGATCAGCAACAAGCTGTCGGCGCGCATCCACGCATAACGGGCGATGAAATTGCGCATATATTCGTAGGTCTGGAACCATTGGAACAGCCGGCCCGACACCGTTTTGCTGCAGACCGGAACCAGGATGCCGGCAGCGGCGACCAGATTCGGGCTTAGTGCAAACGCGCGCCGCATGGCGAAGGTGGCGTCGCCTGCGAGCAGCGTATCGGCATCGACGGTCATCACGGTGTCGGTTGTCATCACCGTGATTGCCGTATTTAATGCGCGCGCCTTGCCGCCATGCGGCACACGCAGCCACAGCAATTGCGGATACAAGGCACTCGGTGCGCTTAACTCGCCTTCAGCCGGCGCGATCAGGCCAAAATGGCGAGTCAGGAGTTGAGCGGTATCGTCGGATGACCCATCATCGGCGATAACGATTTGCGCCGGACCGTGAATCTGATTCAACAGAGCGTTGAGCGTGATGGGCAGTACCGACGCCTCGTTATGCGAGGCAACAATCACCCCAAGGCTGGGCAGATGGCCGACCGGTTCCGTGACGTCGAGCGGCCTCTCGCGCGGTCTCAGCAGCGGCAGGGTTTTCCAGCCGACAAACAGCAGCAGGATGGTGTCATACAAAATGTAGGCAATCCCGGTCGACCACGCCAATGCGCCGTGCAAAAAGAAAGCGCGGGCGAACAGCACGAACCACAAGGCCATCACGCTGAGATGGATGGTTACGCTGATCAGTGTGGTCGCGCGCGGCAGGATGCGCGGTGATGCAAGTGCCAGCGCCTGTTCGAGAGATGCCGCCGAAGCTCGCCTGGCATCTGGCGTGGGTGAGTTTTTTTCTACGATATGTAAAGGTATATTCGGTATATTCATAAAGGTGTGTTCATTACGGGACCATACGCTTAAGCACTGATTTCCGATCGATCCACTCGTGCTTTAGCGCACCGCCGATATGCATGGCCAGTAGTGCATAGAGCGCATAACCGAGCCACGTATGCAGGGTGCCCAAGCGGTCATGTAAATGCAGCGATTCTTTCACCGCGGGATCGAGATTCATCAGAAAGCCGATCCGCGGCCAGGAGAACAGACCAAAAAATTTCATCGGATGGGTGGCCGCGGCAACCCAGGCCGAATCGTGCGCCCAGCCCGACAGGGGCAAGCCGATCATCAGCAAATACAGCAGGAAATGAGTGATATGCGCGGCCATCCGTTCCCAACTCGGGAAGCTTGGCGACAGCGGCGGCGGGCGGTGCGAGACGCGCCACAGGATACGCAGCAATACCAAGCCCAGCACGGTGATGCCGATGGACTTGTGCAGATCGATGACCGGGCGCACCTGATCGTCGGCGAGCCAGTAATTGGCGCTTAGACCCAGGCCCACATTGACGATGATCAACACCGCGATCAGCCAATGTAGAAGCATGGCGATGTAGCTATATTTCGACGCGGTTTCGGCCGTTTCGAGTGAAATCGGTGCTGGGTTGACCTTGGAATTCATTGCAAGTCCGTCACGGAATAAGTGGATCGAGAGCAGCCACAAGAGGGTGGCGCGGCGTGCGAGCGGTTGGCGTAGCATCGGCTATGTTCAAGTTAACGCGCGAGCAGGGTACTTTATTCCATCCAGCAGTTAGATTTCATTTCAAATTATTTCTTGAGCGTCACGCTGCCACGGCGAAGAGCCTGTTGTGACGTGATCGAACGGGTGCTTCCGACCCTTTTCAGACGGTCAATTTTTCCGACCACGGACCTGCGCCAAACATGCTTGTTTCGGCGAGCGAAAGGGGCGTTCGCTGGTTTGTGAGCGTCCATGGTATCAATACTCATCTATCTCTGCACGGACGCTCGGCAACTTGGTTCGCGCCTATTTACGCGACCGGTTAGACTGCCTCTAGCGATTTTTCAATCGATCAGACACAGGGACCGACAACATGAGCTATATCGTTGCAGTGATTGCGCCGGGCGCAATGGGAAGTGCCATCGGTCGGCGACTTCGCGAAAACGGCGCGCAAGTGCGTACCTCGTTGACGGGCCGCAGCGCCGCGGCCATCGCACGCGCGCAAGCGGCAGGCATGGACGACGTGGAAGACGCGCTCATCGTGAGCTCGGATATCATCCTCTCGGTGGTTCCCCCTGCCGAGGCCTTGGCGGTGGCCAGGCGATTTGCCCCGCAACTGGAGCGTGCCGGCCGCAAGCCGATCTTCGTCGACTGTAATGCGGTCAACCCGCACAGTGTCGCAGCGGTCGGCGCAGTTATCACGGCGACCGGCACTCCGTTTGTCGACGCCTGTATCATCGGCCCTCCGCCTCAAGCTGGGGTTCAAGGTCCGGCACTCTACATGTCTGGGCCTCATGCGCAAGCTACCTTGGCACTCGCTCAGTTCGGCTTCGATGTGCGGATTCTGCAGGCGCCTATCGGCGCGGCGTCGGCGCTGAAAATGTCTTACGCCGGCATCACCAAGGGCCTGACCGGCCTGGCTGCCGCCATGATCCTGTCGGCCAGCCGTGCAGGCGCTGGAGCGGCGCTCCTTGATGAGTTGGAAAAGAGTCAACCTATGCTGCTGAAACGCTTCACCAAGTCGGTGCCCGATATGTATCCCAAGGCTTACCGATGGGTCGCGGAAATGCAGGAGATTGCGCAATTCGCCGGGAATGACAGCGCGACGCAAGCCATTTATAACGGTCTGGCATCACTCTTCGAGCGCTTGGCCCAGGATTACGGAAACGACCGGACGGAAATCGACGCGATCGAGGCATTCCTTGGTGGGCTGAATGTTGAGGGGCGTCGGAATGGCGCGTCCTGAGGGGTTTCGGTTACTGCCGAGCTGCATTCGTTGACGAGTCTAGCATCCTTCAGCAAGATTCAACATGGGGTTCCAGGCATGCGCATGTTGGGTATTTCGAACTGGGTGATCCTGAAAAACATTTACTTTGAAAGGCTGCCGTCGGTCTCTTTCGATTGAGACGGACCACCAGCCGGTCTTGGCTGGGATCTGCGGTTCCTGATGTTGTCTGCCAAAAGCGGACTATGCACAATTTACATATTTCGGTGAAATCGGCTTTGCGGTGCCGGTATCCACAGGCAGCAGCCAGCCAAGAACCGACATTCGCCGGCAACCATTTTTGGACATTCAGGCGTCGGTTGTGTCCAGGAAGCGGTCATTCGTTTCGCGAGCGTAACGGTCCCATCCGTCGTATTATCTGCGATCACACGGAAACGGAGGCTGGCAATCGAACATGCAAAGCGTCACCAGATAGTCGCACTATCAGAACCGTTAAGGTGAACGTTCCAAGAAATCGATATAAGCCGCGCAGCATCACCGTCTGCGCCAAAGACCGAGAGAGACCAAATGCGCCCACGCTCTAATTCCCTGTTTCATTTCACGAAGAACATGGACCACCTTAAGGCTATCTTTAAGGAGGGATTTTGGCCTCGCTACTGCCTGGAAGATGTCAGATGGCAGGGCAGACAAGCAAACGAATTCATTGCGTTTCCGATGGTTTGCTTCTGCGACATTCCGATCAGTCGACTTGAAGAACATGTCGGCTTTTACGGTTCGTTCGGTGTCGGATTGACGAAGGAATGGGGTGCAAAAAACAACTTGAACCCCGTGATGTACTTTGCAGGCGATAACCCGCTTCACGGTGCTGTCAAAAATTTGACGAATGCAATATTCAAGCTGGAAGATGGGGAGAAACAAAAAAGGCTAAGAGATGTCCGATTTATTCTCGCGCACTCCAAACCTACTGCCGGCCAGATGATTGTCTCTGGGAAGCCAGTTGAAAAGGAGTTTTATCAGGAGTCTGAATGGCGCTATGTTCCTCAACACGATGAGGTTGCGTTACATCTGCGAAGGAACGAGTATGACGATGAAGCGCAGCTCGCTGCTCGGCACGACAAGACGTCCGAATTCGCGCGGCTGAAATTTTTGCCCAGTGATGTGAGATACATCTTCGTGCCGCGAGACTCGGATGTTCCCGGCATCATGAATTTTCTCCAAGCAGATCTGGATTTCTACCCAAACGCGGACTTGAAGCTTTTGATGTCACGGGTGACGTCTCTAGAAAGCGTGTCGGTTGATGTCTAACTGGCCTTCACAAGCTATCCAAGCATCCAGACGTGTTGACTGAAGAGAGACATCGCCGCGCCCCTTCTGTGCCTGCCTGCGCGAGTAATTTTGTATGCATTGTTTACATCAAAAATCTTCTCAAATGATAAAATCGAGAAATGCGACGATCGAATCAAAATTAATTGATATTCGTTCGAGAGGAACCACCGGGGTCATAGAGGGTAGTTTTTTACCCACTCAGAATCGACTTGGGCAGTTATCTGCCTCGCTCGAATTGCTGGAAAATACTGTTGACTCAGAATTGTTTCGATATTTTCCCGTGGCAGCGATTGCCGTTTTGGAAAGTCACTTTCGTCACGTGATTGCTTCGTTCATCGATGCAGGGGAGCCATACCGATCTCGCGGCCTACTTCTTATTAAAGACTCTCAAAAATCAGCAATAGAAGTTTTGTCTTTGGTTAAAGGAAGTGTTTCACTCGGAGAGATGGTTGCTTTTGCGTTACCTTTTAATTCGGTGGCGAACATCGAGACCGCTTTGGATGGTTTGCTTGGCGAAAGCATAAAAAAGTTGATTGCCGGAATTCGGTGGCTTGGTTATTGGCCGCAAAGACATCCAGACTACGCCTTTGTTGGTCCGGACCAATATGATCCAGGGCCGTTGATAGAAAATGTCACCGAATTGTGGAGGGCATTGGCGATAACATTCGAGCATCGTCACATCGTGGCGCATGAGGCTGCCCCCAGCTTCCAAGTCTCTCATCAAAACGCAAGTCAAGCGATATGGGCCGTGAGTGCGATTACTGATGCGTTGGATGTCGTCTTATGGACGACGGCTTGGAAAGAGGAGCCAATAACATTTCCGGAAAGGAGGGACAAGGCAGTGCTGCGAATCATGGCGGCTCGGCGCTCCATTGCTGCAGTGCTTCGTCAAATTCGAAAACTGAATGTTGCGGAAAGAACTGCTTCGCTCAGGGCTCTACACTTAGGATGGAAACGCCATCGCAAGAATCTAGTGGATTTTGCGAGCATCGGCATGGTCGGCAGCCCACGTGTCGTAACGCGCTGTGAAATCGATGCGGACGCGTATGAGACCTGGCTTGAAACGGTTCGAGCACTATAGTGTTTGCGACACGGCAAGCGGATCATACGCGGCCGTCCATTACTGAGCGCAATGGCCGTTGTAGGCAAGTAACTGCCATCGAAGCATCACTGGGTCGAGTGTCGGTTGAGGGTCGGTAGCGTGAGTTCGCTGATACAGGAAGCTGCCATCCGGCTGCCCGACGCCGCCACAGTCAGCAATCCGCCACATTGCCGACGTAAAACTCAGCCCACCCCAATGTCAGCAATGGCCGAATTTCGGCCTGACACAACGATTGCTAGTGCGGTCAGGTTGGTGGGCGTTGCGGTCGTTGAGCGAAGCCAACATCCGAATGTCGTACCTGTATCGCGAGCGAACGATGCTTCATGGCCGACAGCACTCCGGTAGCATCATGTCTCAAACCAGATTCGCACAATTTACAAGTCTTTCAGGCAACCGGGAATGACGCGCTAAATCTCAGTCTGTTTTGATGTTTCCAGGACATCATCGACTTCGATGCTCACGCAACCAGGCCAATGCCGGCTCCTCCATACTGTTCGGATGTATGGAGGAGCCGATGAACGCGATCCAACGGTGCGCCGCGTGCGGCGAGTCATTTAAATTACGCCCCCAATCCCCCACGCAGAGTTATTGTTCCTCCGCTGATTGCCAGCGAGAACGCCGACGGCAATGGCAAAAATCTCAGTTGCGCAATGACCTCGATTACCGCGATAACCAAGCTCGTGCGCAGGCTGCATGGCGCGAACGGAATTCCGACTACTGGCGCCGGTACCGCGAAGAGCATCCCGACTATCAAGAAAGCAATCGCCAGGCGCAGCGAATTCGGAATGAAAAACGTGGCCAGATTGCAAAGATGGACTCGTCAACCACGGATGTACCTGTGCCATCAGGTATTTACACGCTGTGCCCCGTCACCGCCGCCGGCATTGCAAAGATGAACGTCTGGACGGTACAGATCACTGTGCTGGCAAGGTTAGCGACTCGGTGACCGCTGATTGCAAAGAGATGACTTGAGGAATTTTTTGCACCGATTTACTAATGTATGTTTTATGTGCGCGTAGACGGCATTGCGGTGTCAAATGCCTAGCGGGCGCATGAGGACGTCAGGCGACCCGAGTCGATGACTAAGAGTGAGTGCTAATTGGCTGCCAATATCATGTCAATCGATCAAATAGACCCGGCAGCCGCCACCCAGTCGACGACGCTACGAGCGGCCGAATACGTTCGGATGTCGACGGATCATCAACAATATTCGACTGAAAACCAGCGCGACAAAATCCGAGAATATGCCGCCCGACGCGGTCTCGATATCACACGAACCTATGCCGATGAGGGCAAAAGTGGCCTCCGAATCGATGGCCGCGAGGCGTTGCAGCGATTGATCCGTGATGTGGAAAGCGGTAATACCGATTTCCAAGTGATTTTGGTCTACGACATCAGCCGCTGGGGGCGATTCCAAGATGCGGACGAGAGCGCCTATTACGAATATATCTGCCGACGCGCCGGTATCCAAGTCGCCTATTGCGCGGAACAGTTCGAAAACGACGGGTCACCTATTTCGACAATCGTAAAAAGCGTAAAGCGCGCCATGGCGGGCGAATATAGCCGTGAACTGTCGGCGAAAGTGTTCGCCGGTCAATGCAGGTTGATTGAATTAGGATTTCGTCAAGGCGGTCCCGCTGGTTATGGCCTGCGCCGCTATCTTGTCGATCAACATGGACTCATGAAGGCGGAGCTGAGCCGCGGCGAGCATAAAAGCCTGCAAACCGATCGTGTCATCCTGATGCCAGGGCCGGAAAGTGAAGTTCGCATGGTTAATCTGATTTACAACTGGTTCGTCGAGGAATCTCTGAACGAGCAGCAGATTGCCGCTCGCTTGAATGGCATGAGAGTACGTACCGATCTCGATCATGAATGGACCCGGGCGACCGTTCGAGAGGTCCTGACCAACGAAAAATACATCGGCAACAACATTTACAACCGCCAGTCGTTCAAACTCAAGCAAGTGCGTGTGACCAATACGCCCGACATGTGGATCAAGAAGGAAGGCGCTTTCCAACCAATCGTTGAACGTGACGCGTTCTATACCGTACAGGGCATGATGCGCGCTAGGGCACGCCGGTTTAGCAGCGAGGAGTTGATCGAGCGACTGCGCAATTTATACCAAAGCCGTGGATTTCTTTCCGGCCTCGTCATCGACGAAACGGAGGGTATGCCGTCCTCCTCGGTCTATATGTATCGATTTGGGAGTTTGATCCGGGCCTATAAGACGGTCGGTTTTACGCCCGATCGAGACTATCGGTATGTCGAGACAAATCGTTTTTTGCGTGCCTTGCATCCGGAAATTGTCGCTCAAACCTCAAAGATGATCGCCGACCTGGGCGGCTCGATATTTCGTGATCCTGCCACCGACATGCTGGATGTGAACCATGAATTCACAGTTTCGTTAGTGTTATCACGGTGCCAAACCCATGACAATGGTCACAATCATTGGAAGGTAAGGTTCGACACGAGCCTATTGCCAGATATCACCGTTGCGGTACGCCTGAATCATTCCAATGACGGGACGCTCGACTACTACCTTTTGCCGCGACTTGACTTCACTCAGTCAGGTATTCGACTGGCTGATCGCAATTCCATCGAATTTGAGGGTTATCGCTTCGACACGTTGGATTATCTATATGGCATGGCCGAACGGGCGCGACTGCGGAGGGTCGCATGACTAAAAAAACCAGGGCGGGCGAGATTCGCATGATATCGATTGATCTGGTCGAGGTAATCAATCCACGTGAACGCAACACTCGAATGTTCGATGAGATCGTCTATAACATCAAGGCGATCGGCCTGAAGAAACCCATTACGGTGACGCCACGCAAGGGGCCAAGCGGCACCGAGAAATATCTATTGGTCTGCGGCGAGGGTCGCCTCAAGGCATTTCGTTCCCTAGGGGAAACGATGATTCCGGCTGTGGTCGTCCACGTAAGCGATGAAGATGCCTTCATCATGAGCTTGGCGGAAAACATCGCTCGACGGAAGTACCGACCGCTAGAACGATTCGCCGGCATACGCCAATTACAAGAGCAAGGCTACTCGGCCAAGACTATCGCACAAAAGATTGGACTCGCGCAGAGCCACGTTAACGGGATTCTTACTCTGCTCAAGCAAGGCGAGGAGCGCCTACTTATTGCCGTCGAAAAGGGAACGATTCCTTTGGGTGCGGCAATGGCTATTGTCGGCGCTGGGGATGATGACAAAGCAGTTCAAGATGCTTTGCAGGAGGCCTACGAGACCGGGAAACTGCGGGGAAAGCAATTGATGAGTGCTCGCCGTATTCTCGAGCGGCGCCAAACGCAGGGGCGATCGCTCGGGCAGACGAGCTTTGGCAAAGTGGCTAATGTCACCACGTCAAGTTTGGTACGAACTTATCAAAACGAGGTGGAACGACAAAGGGCAATCGTTCGCAAGGCCGAATTCACCCAACAGAGATTGCTCTTTGTGGTTGGTGCATTGCGCCAATTGTTCGGTGACGAAAATTTTGTGAATTTGCTACGTGCCGAGTCCCTCGCAACACTGCCCAAATACCTCGCTGAGCGTGTTTGGCCGGATAGAAGCGCACCATGACGGGGGTTACGCTCGGATTTTTACCCGAACCGTTATCCGTGTCGGTGAATTGCATTTTGCCGTCGCGCAAAATGCGAAGCAGCATTGTCAATACAAGGAAATACAAACAGATCCGGGCTTCCATCCAGGAGGTCGGGCTGATAGAGCCGTTGTCTGTAACGCCTGTCGACCAAGAATCGGGTCAACACATGTTGCTCGACGGACATATCCGGCTAATTGCACTGTGTGAACTGGGCTTTCCCGAAGCGCCGTGCCTTGTGGGTATCGACGACGAAACGTACACCTACAACAATAGGGTGAATCGTTTGTCAACGGTCCAAGAACATTACATGATTCGACGGGCGGTTGACCGTGGGGTATCGCCTGAGCGGCTGGCGAAGGCTCTTGCCGTCGACCTCTCTCAGATTATGAAAAAAATATCGCTCCTCGAAGGCATTTGCTCTGAAGCGGCCGAAATACTGAGTGACCGTCAGTTTTCGGCGGAGCTTTCGCGGGTCATTCGTAAGATGAAGCCAACACGCCAGGTTGAATGTGTCGAGCTCATGGTGTCGGCAAACAACGTTACCATACCTTATGCAGAGGCACTGCTTGTTGCGACGCCAGCGAACCAACTCGTCGCGGGAAAAAAACCGGCTAGGTTAACTGGTGTTACTCAGGAGCAGATGGCCAAAATGGAACGTGAGATGAGTAACCTGCAGGGGCAGTATAAGTTGGTTGAACAGACATACGGCCAAGACGTGCTTAACCTCGTTCTGGCACGTGGCTATCTAACCAAAATACTGGAAAATCAAGCGGTAATGAAATACCTCAGCCAGCATCAACTCGATCTGGTGAAAGAGTTCGAGTCAATTTTAGAAATGGCATCCCTCGACTCTTGAAGGGGATTTAACGTAGGCGAATGCACTGCCCATCAATATTTTGTATTCGGCAAGGCCCCATATAACCGACGTTGTGGCTTAATATTCCGTATCCAATAAGATCAATTGTCAAACGAGGTTACTTGCCGTCAATGGAGAACCGGCGGAGTTTGTTAAAGGTTGTAGGATAGCAGTCAGCGGTAAATCACGTATGTCTTGCTGGCATCTGCTTTGAAACCATTTCCGCAATTGTTGCTATCGGCCAATATGAGACATTTCGACATCAAGCACTGAAATACCAAAACTGCGAAGAAATAGGTCGCTGATAGGAGTCGTCAGCGGGCTCAGAGGCCGTCTAACACAATCAATTTGTGCTTTTCGTAACGATAGAGGAATCAGCGGGATGAGCTATGACTTGATGGTATTCGCGCCGGAAGTTGCTCCCAAAGGGGAAGCTGCCTTTCTTGAGTGGTTCCGGCTACAGACGCGTTGGGGGGAAGGGCA
>Ga0302303_10000298_pt1 | contig 45047 bp, 34 predicted proteins | sample III_Palsa_E2_1_FD_194542 | JGI IMG/M metagenome (GOLD analysis project Ga0302303, IMG submission 194542) | Peat permafrost microbial communities from Stordalen Mire near Abisko, Sweden - III_Palsa_E2_1 | ecosystem: Environmental > Terrestrial > Soil > Palsa > Peat permafrost | place: Sweden...
TACATTTTCATGCAGCGCAATATCGCGGCGCACACTTTTTAATTCATTCAGCAAATCGGCTTCAAAAGGTATTGGGGTGGCATCGTGCCTTTCTTCAACCGTTTCTGAGGCAATAAACTCTATTTTCTGTCCACCTTTTAATATGGATTCACTTTTTGGGGTTAATTTTAAAACCGGGTATTCGCCGCCATCTATTTGTAAGTAACCCAAGGTGCTAAGCTCGCGCAGGTAGCGCTGCCAGTCGGCCTTGCTGATATCCGCGCCCACGCCATAGGTTTTTAACTGCTTATGCTCCTCGCGTATCTTTTCACTTTTCGATCCCCGCAAAAAATCAATCACATAATTAGTCCCAAAGCGTTCTTTTAACCTTGATACTGCCGATAATGCCTTTTGGGCAATCAACGTACCATCAAACCGTTCAAATTCGGTCAAACATATATCACACGAGCCGCAGGTTACGGGCGATTCCTCATCAAAATACTTTAATAAATAATGCCGCCTGCAGGTGCTTAATTGACAATAAGCCACCATATCATCCAGCTTTTTGAGCATGATGCGGCTTTGGTCGGGGTTATTTTCCACCCGTGCAAATTCCTTCAGTTTTTGCGCATCGCCGGGCGAATAAAACAGTATAGCATCCGATGCCAGGCCATCCCTGCCCGCGCGGCCGGTTTCCTGGTAATAACCCTCTATGTTTTTGGGCATGTCCATGTGCGCCACGTAACGCACGTTTGATTTATTGATCCCCATACCAAAAGCGATGGTGGCTACAATAATTTTCACATCATCGCGCAAAAATGCTTCCTGGTTACGGGCTTTGGTGGCATTATCCAAACCCGCATGGTAAGCCTCGGCAGAAAAACCTTCTTCCTTCAAATCGGCCGCCAATGCCTCGGTAGATTTGCGCGACAAACAATAAATAATGCCCGATTCATCTTTGCGCTTATCCAAAAAAGTAAGCAACTGGTTAAAGCTTTTCTTTTTAGGCGCTACGGTATAAGTAATGTTTTCGCGGTTAAAAGAGGAGATAAATACAGCCGGGTTTTTAAGGTTCAGCTTTTCGAGGATATCCTTTTGCGTTAGTTTATCGGCGGTGGCCGTTAGGGCGATAACAGGGATATTGGGGAAATAATCCTTCAATCCCGCCAGCATCAGATACTCCGGCCTGAAATCATGCCCCCAATGCGATATGCAATGCGCCTCGTCAATAGCTATCAGCACTACCGGCAGCGATTTTAAAAACTCCACCAGCTTATTTTCCGAACCAAATAAACGCTCTGGTGCAAGGTATAGCAGCTTTATCTCGTTATTTTTTAGCCTGCCTATCAGTTGCTGCTGCTCATTAGGATTTTGTGCCGAATTTAAAAAGGCGGCGGGTATACCGTTTACGTTCAGGCTGTCCACCTGGTCCTTCATCAGCGCAATAAGCGGCGAGATAACTATGGTAAGCCCATCCAGCAATACGGCAGGCAACTGGTAACATAACGATTTGCCGCCACCCGTAGGCATCAGCGTCAAAACATCCTGCTTATCTAAAACATGCTGTATAATTGCCCCCTGCTGGTGCCTGAACTCGCTATACCCGAAATATTTTTGAAGCGCCTGTATGGGGGTGAAGGTCATATTGCAAATGTGCAATTTTAGTTTGCAGTTTCCAGTAGGCAGTTTGAATTTTTTATTGCAAAGTGCCTACTCAATTCCCTCCAGCGCGCTATGATTCATCCTTATGATTTTAAAAACCCGCGCTTAATTTATAGTTCAAGTTTAAGAGATTCTCCGTCTACGAATTGTGCTTTTGATAGCTTAATAGGTATTTTTTGTTCGGCGGTAAGCCCTATTGTCTCTCCATTTTTTAGCGTAACATTAGTACCTATAATATAGCTCGTGATATTGTATAAGAAATCAAATAATTCCTCTAAACCGAATCTTGAATCAATAATTTCAATTTCTGTTTTTTGAAAGTCCTTTAAACCATAGGTGTAAGCACAATTTCCCTTTGCAAGTTTTCTAAGTCCAATGTAAATCCATAATGCAACAGCAACGCCGGTCTCTTTAAGCTCTTCCAAATGATTAAGATATTGTTGACGGGGAATAAGCAGAGATTGGTTTCCCTGGTATACGCCTATAGCATCGGAAGTAATTAGAATTGAACCTAAAACTTTGCTTAAAATTGTAAATCTTTCTAGTGGATTTCTTTTCTCTGTAGTTATCACCACAATAGCATGCCCGGTATGCCCGGTTAAATCCTTCAATGCAGATGGCCAGTTATAAGCATATTGAGCCGTGCCCTCTATATCTCCCCAAGGGATTTGTACCTGCATGTTTGCTAAAGCAATCGTTTCATCATTTATATTAAAAGAAGCTGCTTCGTCATCCCCTCCAATATCTGTAACATCAAGGCCCCAGAATGATTTTAAATGATCAATAACTTTGTCGAGTTGATAACTAGTCCCGCTGTTGAATATTGGCATTGCCAACTGAATATTATTTCGTTTGGGCTCTAGTTTCTTTGTTTCTTTCTTGAAGAGATTAAATAAAGGCATTAGTTTACATCTACTTGAAAATAAAGATAGGTATTCTTATTCTTGAAACACTTGTGTAGGTGTTAAGGTCATATTGCAAATGTGCGATTTTTTGTCTGAACCATGATTTACAGGATTGAAAGATTTTCATGATTCACTCTGCAATTGACTTACGAAGTTTTCAAAACTTCGTAAGTCTGTTAAACTGCAAACTGCTAATTCCCTCCCGCCCGCTGCGATTCATCCTGCACGGCGCTCTTGTGTTCGCGTTTTTTAATGCTGGTATTGCCGAAGTTATAGGTAAGCGATAATCGGGCTATGCGTGTTTCGCTTTTTTGCCTGATGGTGATATTATCGCTCTGGTAAAAAACATCCAAATCGTTACGGCGAGTATTAAATATATCATCTACCGAAAATTTGATGTTCAGTTTCTTATTATCAATCGAACGGCTTATACCCGCATCAACCGAATACCTTGGTTTTATCTGATAAATACCATCTGTTAAAGCTGATTGATAATTGCCGAACACCTCGGTTTTAAAGCCCGCGAAGGTAAATGTTTGGGTTAGCTTTAAGTTATAAGCCAGTTGCCCTTTGCTAAGGGTGCCGCCAAATAAGGTATCCGATTTAAACTTTAGGTAAAAGCTGTTGGCATCTAAATTACCCGACCACCATTTAGTAAAGGTAAAAGGCGCGTTAACACTTACACTATATGCATCTTCCGATTGTAAATTCAAATGCGTTTCGTACGATGCCTCGTCTTTGGTATCGGTTAATATAATTTCCTGTATCTCATCGGTAGTATGGGCATAATTTAGGCTAAGGTTGATGCTTTTGTTATAAGTATAATCAAACTCAAAGCTATTGGTGTACTGCGGCCTTAAAAACGGATTGCCTTCCGAATAGGTGTACTGGTCAAGGTAATAGACAAAAGGGTTTAAGTCCGAATAATCGGGCCGGTCTATCCTGCGGCTGTAGCTAAAGCTGATGTCGTTTTTATCGTTGAAGGTATGGCTAAAAAACGCGCTGGGGAACAGGTTTAAATACTTGCGCTCGGCAACGCTGTCCTGCGTAACCAAATCACCGCGGGATGTGGTATACTCTGCCCTCAGCCCAAATTCAACCGAAGTGTTTTTCCAGGTTTTAGTTAGATTAACGTAGGCGGCAGCTATTTTTTCATCGTATATGAAACGGTTGGTGCGGGTTGTATCGTTTACAAATGCCCCGGTGCTGTCTTGCTTTTGCGCTTCCAGGTCGTTATCGGTTTTTACATCGCTGTACTTTGCACCGGCTTCAAATTTTAATGTTTTGGTAAGCGGCTTGGTATAATCAATTTTAACGGCACGTATATCAATGGTAGATGGTGTTTGGTTGCGGATTAACATAGGCGGTTGCGTTACGCCTTCATACGGTGCATAATACGTACCATAGTTAGCATTACCGTTGTTATTAAACCTCGAATAATCCAAATCAACGTCCAGTTCCTGCCCAAGAGTGTCCAGTTTATAGGTGTCGTTTAAATCAAAAGCTATGTTTTTGTAGGTTGAATTCATTTTTGAGTACGTGGTTTGCGATGAATCCGGCGGTCCGTTTGGCGTCGAGCCTATATTGGTAACATTGGTATTGTGCTGGTAATTACTGTTTGAATAACCGTTTACCGAAAAGCCAATACTGTTTGTGGGCGAAGTATCATAATCGGCGCCAAAGCTGTAGTTAGTATAATTAGTGGTTTGCGGCATAAATGATGTTTGCTTAAAATAAGTAGGTATACCGTCGGTACCTGTTACGCTGCGGTCAATATCCAGTATGCGCGCCTGCGGTATATTGCCATGGTTAATACTGGCATAAACATTCAGGTTGCCGTCTTTATGGTTTATGCTAAAATCTTCACTGGTTTTTACATAAGTGCCTACACCCCCGGTTACCGAGGCTGTACCGTTGGTGCCGCTTATTTTATTCTTCTTTATTTTTATGTTGATAATGCCCGAGCTACCCGCGGCATCATATTTTGCCGATGGGTTGGTGATAATTTCTATGGATTGGATGCTGCTGCCATCGGTACTACGCAACAGTGTAGCCAGTGCGGTTGTGGATAGGTAGGTTAATTTATCATTTATCATTACCGTTACCCCCTGTTTGCCTTTAAGGCTGATGTTATCATCCTTATCAACTGTAACGCCTGGCGCCCTTTCCAATATATCCATGGCGTTGTTGCCGGTTGCCAGTACGCTGTTTGCTACATTCATTACTGTGCGGTCGGCAAGGTGCTCTATGGTAGGTTTTGTAGCCGATATACTCACCTCCTTTAAATTGTGCCTTAATGAAGTCATTTTTAGAATACCTACAGTTACCGAATCGGCGCTTACTGTAAAAGGCTGACTGAAAGTATTATCATAACCAACAGATGTTGCCTTAATAATATAGCTGCCCGTGCCAACATGGTCAAAATGATAAAGGCCGTTTTCGTCGCTTAAGGTACCGGCCACTACAGAAGTATCTTTTGCCTTTAGTAAGCTAACAGTGGCGTAATCAGCAGGTTTACCCTGCTCGTCAATCAACTTGCCCGATACTTTAGGCAATTGCGCCCCGGTTTGTGCAAATGTGGTATTGGTACAAGCCAGTATTAACAGCGATATAAATAATATTTTATAATATGTTAGTTTCATAGTGTTGGTCTTATCAGGCAATAGCAATCCCATTAAAGATTTTGTCATCTTTTTTTAATTGATATTAAAAGGGGGGATTGGCAATTATTTGCCGGTGTGGTTATGAGTATATGTTTTAAATAGTATGTAATTAATTTCCTTTTTGTATAAGATGCAAAAAGGGATGCTTTGGTTACAGTTATTTTAAATTATTTAAAACGGGGAATATTTTTTTAACCACTATGTTATAAAGAGAAACACTGCCAATAGCCTTGCATAACGTAGCCTGGGGCTTTAACGGCGGGGTAACGGCAGGTATATGATAAAGAGGTAAAATAAGCCCGCCGAATATCAGCAGGCTTATTGTTATCATGAGTTTCATGGTTTGTTATTTTTTTATACTACCGGCCTTGCGGGCCGAATCAAGTTGTTGTTGCAGCCTGGTTACTACCCTTAAACTATCAACCCTGCGGGTAGAATCAATTTGGGCTGGCGTTTTGGCAGTAACAACCGTATCTATTTTGCATTGCAGGCCGTCATCTGTCATGATATAAGTGGCAGAGGTAGCATTATCATGTTTATCCAACCCTTTGCAATAGCCCACATTAACACCGTTCATATCAATTTTGTCTTCCAGTTCCTGGTCTATAATAACTTTAGCGTTCAACGGTAGTTTTAAAGTCAGCTCAACGTTTTCATCGTGCCATATATTATCATTTAGCCTGCGCAGCTTATTATCAAACTTCAACACAGAATCCTGCTGGGTAAATATGTACTTTGTGTTGCGGGCGTTCAGTAATGCATCTTCCTCGTCGAAGCCTTGCGCCCTGAAATTTTCAATCAAAACCGCCTGGCTTATATCGCTGCGTTCTATATTAATGCTAACATTGCGTGGTTCCAGGTCATTATCATCGCCGTCATCCTTTATAGTCATATGAACAAAATTTCCGGCTACGTTAAGGCGAAGGCTATCGTCATGGCTAAGGTATTTTGCCTCGTTTAATTTAAGGTAATAAACGTTGCCGCTTGCAGGTTTAAGATTAATAACCTGGCTAAACTCGCCCGATGACCTGAAATTACGTGCCACTTTTGCCGCGTAATAAATAAATACGCCTAAAGAGCATAACCAAATTACCAGCAAAGTAGTACCTGCCGAGCGGCCTATATGCCTTGTATTAAATATTGCTGCAATAGTTACCAGTATTAAGGTAAGTACCGGTATAAAGGCTGTTATAAAAGCTGATACATATATCTTGTTGGCATACGCGCTCTCAATAATATTAAAATTGAAGGGGTTGCCATCATGCGCGGCACCAAAGCCAACAAAAGCAACAAGCCCTACAACCAATACAATTGCAAGCGCAAAAAAGCCTAATAACAGTATTAACCCCAGTGTTTTAATTAGCAGTTTGCCCGCGCCGTTAAAAAACTGGCCCAGGTGGCTAAAAAACTCGCTTATAAAATCGCGCAGCTTATATACAAAAGGCGTGGCTTCCTGGTGTAAATTGTTTAGGTGGCCGCGTACTGCGCTCAATTCTTCTTCCAGGTTATTTTTAAAGCCCTGCAGGTTTATTTTTTGGCCATTCATAGCCATGCGGTCGGCACGGGTTATGGCGCGTGGTACTACTAACCATAATATTATATATAATAATACACCTGTAGCGCCAAAAAAGGCCAATATTACAAATGCCAGCCTAACCCATATTGCCTCAATACCAAAGTAGCTGGCTATGCCCGAGCATACGCCGCCAATCAGGTGATTGTCAGGATCACGGAATAGTTTACGTTCGCCGGTGTTGCTGTAGGTATAGCTGCCCGCAGCGCTTTTGGGGTCGTCTTCGTATATGTTGTCAAAGTCCTCAACACGGCCCATTTGTTCAATAACAAATTGTACATCCTGCTCAATAATAACCTGTTTGTTATCCTTAACCAGTATTTCCGAAAACATTTCGGCAATGCGGTTTTCAATATCGGTGGTTATCTCCAGGCTATCTGCCGAGTTCATAAAGTGCCGCTTTACATCGGTAACGTAATTTTTTAATATCTCATAGGCATCTTCTTCTATATGAAATATAATGCCGTTTATATTGATGATAATAGTTTTATTCATGATTGATAAGTATTTATCAGTTTAGTTTTTGTGTTTATTAATGCTGGCTTAACTTGCGGATGTTTCATTATTTGTGGCATCGCCGGGCTTATCGCCTTTTTTGCGGTTGCCAATTGCGGTTTGCACAGCAAACTCCAGTTCGCGCCAGGTTTGATCGAGCTGTTCCAGCACTATACGCCCCTCATCAGCAAGTACATAATACTTACGCGGCGGCCCTGAGGTTGACTCTACCCAGTTATAAGTAAGCAGGCCGTTATTTTTTAATCGGGTAAGTAAAGGATACAGAGTACCCTCAACTACAAGCAGTTGGGCTTTTTTAAGCTCAGCAATAATATCTGAGGCATATGTTTCGCCCTTAGCTATAATGGAAAGTATGCAATATTCTAATATGCCTTTCCGCATTTGGGTTTGAGTATTTTCGATAATCATGATACAAAGATATATGTTTTAAAATGTATTATGCAATACATAGTACTATATTTATTATTAAATATATTATAAAATGAATTTTTTTAAAAAAAAGTAAGTTTTTGTTTGACTTATTGAAAATCTAACATTACTTTTATAATTAATTAACTATTAACTGATCTTATTATTAGCAAAATGAAAAAACTTCTACTTGTAAGTTTGTGTTTCCTGATGTTAAGCATTACACAGGTATTTGCACAAAACCGTACTATTACTGGTACGGTTACATCCAAAGATGATGGAGGCCCGATTCCGGGAGTAACAGTAAAAATTAAAGGTTCTAACACAGGTGTTGCCACCAATGCGTTTGGTAAGTTTACCATCAGCGCTCCTCTTGGTGCCACACTGCAATTTACCGCTATTGGTTATTACCAGGCTGAAGCTATTGTAGCCGGTGAGAAGGTTAACGTTCTACTAAGCTCGTTAAGCGCAGCGCTTAACGAAGTTGTAGTAACTGGTTATCAAACCAAAACAGTTGCCAGTAATACCGGTGCTTCTGCTACAATTAGCGGTGCTGAAATTGCTGATAAGCCACTGCCAAGCGTTGATGACCTACTAGCTGGTAAAGCTGCCGGCGTACAGATTACCACACAAAACGGTGATCCTAACGGCAACGCTTTTATCAGGATACGCGGTACCGGTTCAGTAAATGGTGGCAGCCAGCCATTATTGGTTATTGATGGTGTTCAAATACCTGATAATGCTGCCCCGCAGTTTTACAATGGTTTGAACCCTAATGACATCCTAAGTATCAGCGTACTGAAAGATGCGGCAGACATATCACAATATGGTGCACGCGGTTCAAACGGTGTTATTCAAATTACCACCAAAAAAGGTTCATCCAGCGGTAACGATGCCCGCATTAGCTACCTGTTTCAATATGGTGATAATAAAGCTATACCGGATAACTTTACGCTGATGAATTCTGCCCAAAAACTTCAGTATGAGTATGATTTAGGTTACACTAACGGTGATCTTGCTAACGTTTTAGGAACAGAAGGCTTACCTCAGGATATTACAGCAGTAACTCCTTCACAAAGGCAAACTGCATGGAATGTGCTGGATGCAAGGAACCACAATTGGGAAGATGACATTTTACGTACAGGCCATATAATGCAGCACCAGATAACAATTAGCGGCGGTAATGATAAAACCCAGTATTATGTTTCATTTGAAAAATACGATCAGGATGGTATCGTAGTGCATTCCAATTTGGATAAATGGGCCGGTAAAATAAACTTAACTACTAAATTGAACCCATACCTTACCTTTACCAACAATTCAAACGTTAGTGAAAACGGAACCAATGTGGTAAGGGACAGGTTTAACGCGCAAAGCCCATTTGTTGCTATGTACATATACAACCCTTATGAGCCGGTTAAGTTGCCAGACGGAACTTTTAACCCAACCAGCCAGGGTATCAATATTTTGGAAGAACTTCAAAATGTTCCTCAGTACGATAAATATTTAACAGCTATTGACAATAGCTCGCTTGATTTTCACCCGATAAGAGGTTTAAGCATTTCAAGTTCTATTGGTATGGTCTTAGATCAGTACACAGATAGTTATTTTATTGAACCGGGTTCTGAATTAGATGGTTATGTTGATGATCCTACTGCACCCGGCTTTAAACAAGATGACGGTTCCCAGGATTTCAGCTTTGATTGGGTAAACAAAATCAACTATAAGTTTGATGTTGCAAAAGACAATCACTTCAGCATACTGGGCCTCGAAGAATTCCAGAAAGATGAGTATACCAGCTACAGCCTGGAAAGTAAAGGTTATGCTAACCCTGCTTTAAGCACACAGGATAACTCTTCAGCCAATACAGGTGCAAATTCTACTACCTACAGCGCTTATACTATATTCTCGTTGTTAGGTAGCTTAAACTACAACTACAAAGAAAAATACTTTTTGGATGGTACCTACAGAAGGGACGGATCATCAAGGTTTGGTGCTAATGACCAGTATGGTAACTTTTACTCGGTTAGCGCGGGTTGGTTAGTTACCGATGAGGATTGGGCCAAAAACATTGAGTGGTTAAATTCCTTAAAAATCAGGGGTTCGATAGGTACAACCGGTAACTTTAGCGGTATCGGAAATTACGAGTCTTTAGGTACATTTTCATCTGGCAAATATTCCGGGCTTTCTACTATTTACCCAGGCCAGATTGCCAATCCTGATTTAACCTGGGAACAGAAAAATAATAGAAATATAGGTGTTGATTTCCAGGTGTTTAAATTTTTAACCGGTACCGTAGATTACTATTCCGATCTTACAACTAATTTATTATTTGCTTTACCGGTTTCGCAAACAAGTGGTTTTAGCTCAGTAGAAAAAAACGTTGGCGCAATGATTAACAGGGGCTTGGAAGTTACGCTGAGTGCCGACCTTATTAAAAAGCATGGCCTTTTATGGAGTGTTTATGGTAACTTAACCAATAACGTAAACAGGGTTACTAAACTATATAATGGTACAAACGAGATTGATTTTGATGGTGTAGACGTTATTAAACCGGGATATGCTATCAATACTTTCAAAGTTGTAAGGTATGATGGTGTTAACCCGCAAACCGGTGCTGCACGTTTCCTTGATGCTAGCGGAAATGTTACCGAAAATTACTCATCAGCTGATGCAGTTATTGAAAATGGTAAATCTCCTAACCCTAAATTATATGGCGGTTACGGTACAAGCGTAAGCTATAAAGGCTTCGAGGTAGATGCAGACTTCACTTACCAGTACGGTGGTTATACCTATAATAACGAGTACCAAACATTAACTTCATGGGGTGGTAACTACTACCAGGAACAATCAACCCTTGCTTTAAATTACTGGAAGAAACCGGGCGATGTAAATGTTTTACCTAAACCGAGCGCTTCTTCGCCGGATGAAGGTTACCTGCTTGACTACTATTTGCAGAAAGATAACTATGTACGTTTCAAAAACCTTACTGTATCTTACACTATACCAAAGGAATTTACCCAAAGGTATAAAGTATACAGCTTCCGCGTGTACGTACAAGGCCAAAACCTGGCTACATTCAATCCCGATCACTTCTTCGGCGATCCTGAAGTGGGTATAGGCAGCAAGGATAGTAACCTGTATACACCGGGCGAACAAAGCTTGTTCAGCTACAATAGCACACGCCAGTTTACAATGGGTGTTAATGTAACATTTTAATTAAAATGATAAAAAATTAAATGATGAAAAAAATATATATATATACATCATTACTGCTGCTAACGGTGGCGGGATGTAAAAAGGAACTCATCCAAAACCCCGACAACGCAGTTGCGGCAAGGGATGCATTTAATACGCCAGCTAATTTTACACAAGCTATTTTGGGTGCTTATTCTGGTTTAGGAGGCAGTACCTATTATGGTGGCGAAGATGGTGGCTCAATGGCTGCAACGCCCGATGTGCTTTCTGATAACCTGATATTGTCGTCTGCAGGGCGTAAAAGCGAGCAAGATTACTTTAACTTTAACATGACAGCTACTGATGTTTGGGACCTGTGGCCAAGTGCTTACACGCAAATATTGCGCGATAACTACATTATCAGCAATATAGGTAACTTGAGCGACGGCGCTTTTAAAAATAATATTTTAGGTGAAGCACTTGCTTTAAGGGCTCTGGCACACTTTGACCTGCTAAGGGTTTATGGAAAAGCTTACGCTACAGCAACCGACGGCGATCCTGGCGTTCCATACGTTACGTCTACCAATCCATTTTTACTGCCTGCCCGTACATCTGATAAAACAGCATATGGTTTAGTGGTTGCCGATATGGTTCAGGCAATAACATTAATTGGTACTGATAACGGCCCGTACAGGCTTAACAAATCAGCTGCTGAAGGCCTTTTATCAAGGATATACCTTTACGAAGCCGATTGGGCAAATGCTGTAACTGCAGCAACAAATTCAATTAAGGATGCAAATTCAAATGGCCACGTATTAGGCACTCCTGCTAACTTTGGCTCTATTTGGATAGATGGCGATGATGAGTCGAGTTCTGAAGTATTGTTCAGGGTATCGTTCCAGGATGCTGATGGTATTGCAATTGGTGTTGGTTATGAGCAAGCTTCAGGCACGTCAGTAAAGCCAGAGTATTCTCCTGATTATGCATTTTTCAATATGTATACCAGTACAGATGTAAGGGGGCCAGCCTACATTGGCCAAACGGTATTTAACGGTGCAAATCTGAATTACATTACAAAATATTTCGGCCGTGCATCAGGTGATGCCAACGTTGTTGATTTTAAAGTAATAAGGCTTGGTGAAGTTTACCTTAACCGCGCAGAAGCAGAATACAATGAAGGCCCTAGCGGTTACGCTGCTGCACTTGCAGATTTAAACACCCTACGTGCAGGCAGGTATACAAGCTTTACCCCGGGTACAGAAACAGGTGGAACTGGTGGGACCTTATATCCTGCAATTATGTTACAAAGAAGGCTTGAACTTGCATTTGAAGGCCATAGGTTCTTTGATATCAAGCGCCTTGGTTTACCTATACAAAGGTCTAACTTTGGTGATTTAGCCAACGGAACAGGCGTACCTGCAGCAGTGCAGTTAATACCTGCGGGAAGCAATAAGTTTGAATTACCTATACCGCAATCAGAAATTGATGCAAATAGTAATATTTCACAAAACCCGCAATAAAGGAAGAGTAACAAATTTAATACAAAAAAGAGCCAGGAAATTTAATTATTTCCTGGCTTTTTTGCTTGAATATTAAAAATCAAACCTTACTTTTATAAATTAATTAACTATTAACTGATCTTATTATTAACAAAATGAAAAAACTTCTACTAGTAAGTTTGTGTTTCCTGATGTTAAGCATTACACAGGTATTCGCACAAGATCGTACTGTTTCAGGTACGGTTACAGGCAAGGACGATGGCCAGCCCATTCCGGGAGTAACAGTAAAGGTAAAAGGCAGTAATATCGGTACCCAAACCAATAGTGCCGGTAAATTCACATTAAGTGTACCACCAGATGCAATACTTGTTTTCTCTTTTATCAGCTACGCTACAACAGAACAACGCGTCCCTGTATCGGGTGTGGTAAATGTTGGGCTATCAACTGAAGCAAGGGGGCTTAGTGAGGTTGTTGTAACTTCCGAGGGTATAAATAGGGAAAAAAGAACTTTAGGATACTCTGCACCAACTGTAAGCAATGCTGAGTTAACAGAAGGTGGTAACCCAAGCGCCCTTACTTCATTAACAGGCAGGATAGCCGGTGCAAATATTACATCAACTTCGAACACTCCGGGTGGCTCAACCAGGATTGTGTTACGCGGTGGATCGTCTATTACCGGCGACAACCAGGCTTTATTGGTTGTTGACGGTGTTCCTATTGATAATTCAAGTATCATAGGCGGCGCAAGTAGCTTAACAGCGGTTGATTTTGGAAACAGGGGTAATGATATCGACCCGAATGACATAGCATCTATCACGGTGTTAAAGGGGCCTGCGGCGGCGGCTCTTTATGGCTCCAGGGCATCCAACGGCGCGCTCATGATAACTACCAAATCAGGTGCAAAAAATGGAAAAAAACTGGAGATAACGCTTAACTCTACAAACACGTTGTCATCAGTCCTGAAATTGCCTACTTTTCAAAATGAGTATGGCCAGGGGTACATGTCAGGTTCGGCTACAAGCCCGGGCTATGTTTCAGGCATAAATGATGCCAGTGATAACTTTAGCTGGGGAGGGCCCTTTAACGGGAAGGAAGAACCCTGGGGGCAGGATATTGACGGCGTTACCCAAACCAAGCCATATTCGGCCTTGCCAAACAACATAAAAGATTTTTTTAAAACCGGCTTTGCCGCTGACAACAATTTAGGCATTGCATCCGGCGATGAAAAAAACAGCTTCTATTTAGCCATAAACTCATTAAATTCTTCCGGTGTATTTCCGAGTAACGATAATTATAATAAATATGGTGTAAGGTTTAACGGTAAAGCTACGCTTGCAAATAATTTTACTGCAAGTGTTAACTTTAACTACAATAAAATTCAGGCAAATACGCCTTCCGGCGGACAAGGTGCAAACGGTATATGGAATAACTTAATGCAAACGCCAAGGGATATCCCAATTAATACAATGGGAAACATAAGCAATAAGTATGATGGATATAATTCTCTTACTAATACGTATGGTTTTTATGGCGCATTTACTGTAAACCCATATTATATTCTTCAAAACTTTACTAATCTTGATGATGTTAACCGTGTTACCGGCGACGTTAACCTGGCTTATAAACCTTTTAGCTGGTTAAATATAGTAGAACGCGTAGGGGTGGATACTTACTCAGACCGCAGAAAGCTTATTGCACCTAAATATAATTTTGAGCCTGCTGATGAATCCGGAAGCGGACTCTGGGGGCCGATTAATAATAATGGATCTTACGAAGTGGATCAGATTAATGTAAGCGAGGTGGTGCATGATTTAATGGTTACCGCAACCCATAAGTTTGGTGATGATTTTAATACATCATTATTATTGGGTAATAATATTAGAGAACGCTCTGTCAGCTCCAATTATACAAGCACTAACACCAGCGGTGGTTTAGTAGTTCCAGGTTGGTACAACCTTGAAAATAGTAACGGGCCGGTAGACGTAATTACAGACGATATTGACATAAGAAGACTGGTAGGTTTTTATGCTGATTTAAATCTTTCGTATAAAGACTACCTATTTTTAGAAGGTACGGTAAGAAACGACAGATCTTCCACCCTACCTTTAGATAACTACTCTTATTATTATCCAAGTGTAAGCGGCTCATTTGTATTTAGCGAATTGCTTAAAAACAACAGTAGCTTTGACTTTTTAAGTTACGGTAAATTACGTTCGAGTTTTGCGCAGGTAGGCAGCGATACAGATCCTTACCAATTGACAACCACTTATGCAAAAACGACCGTTAATGGCAGCTTTGGTAATACTACATTTCCATTCGGGAATGTTCCTGCATATCAAATTGGATCAACACTTGGCAATAGTACACTTCAACCGGAGAAAACAAGCTCATTTGAAATTGGTACAGAATTAGCATTTTTACAAAGCCGGCTTTCTTTCGATTTCAGCTATTACGTTAACGATTCAAAAAATCAAATTTTATCCATCCCCATTCCTAACTCAACAGGATATAGTTTTAGTGTGGTAAACGCAGGTGAGATTCAAAATAAAGGCATCGAGTTAACTGTTAGCGGAACCCCCATTAAAACTACTGATGTAACCTGGAATTTATTTGGCACATTTACCAAAAATAACAGCGATGTACTTTCCTTGCCAAATGGCGTTTCGCAGGTAGTGATAGGTGGTTTCGGCGGCATGGCAATAGTTGCAGCTAAAGGAATGCCTTATGGCGAATTTTACGCAGTAACAAACCAAACAGATGCACAGGGAAGAACTATTATAAATCAAGCTACCGGGCAACCGATGCCTACAACAGAAGCTAAATACTTAGGTTCATATGACCCTAAATTTCAAACATCATTAGGTACAGACCTAAAATACAAAAATTTCACTCTAAGTGTGTTGTTTGATGTTAAACATGGCGGCGTATTATATTCGGACACTAAGTCTCTTGTAGATTTCGTAGGAACTGGCATTGAAACCGGCGGCCCTCGTTTTGGGCAGCCGTTCCCTAATTCTGTGTACCAGAATTCTTCGGGCCAAAGTGTTCCCAATACAAAGATACCCTACTCTGTGTATACTTATTATACAAGCGTAATACCAACGGGTATGGACGTTATTGATGCATCGTATATTAAGATGCGCAGTGCCAGTATATCTTATACCTTGACCAGAGATCAATTGAAAAGCTTGCCGTTTGGTGCATTAACCATTGGGGTATTTGGTAACAACCTGTTTTTATGGACGCCAAAATCCAATGCGTACGTAGATCCTGAAGTAAACTCAAGTGGTGCAGGAAACGAGCAAGGCTTAGATTTTGCAGCAAACCCATCAGTGCGTAACTATGGTATTAATTTGAAAGTTTCATTCTAATAATAAACATCATGAACAGAAAATATAGATTTAATTTAAAACAAGCTTTATTTATAGGGCTTGTTGCTGCGGTTGGGTTTTCGGGCTGTAAAAAGTATTTGGATATAAATCAAAATCCAAATAATCCGGCTAGCGTCGAACCTTCGTTGCTTTTGCCTACCACACAGGCCGCTCTTAGCCAGGTAGTAGGTAATTCATTCCAGGTATTTGGCAATTTTTGGGCCCAATATTGGACACAAAGCCCACTAGCATCACAATACAAGAGCATGGATCAATATAGCTCGGTAGGTACCGATTTTAACAGCCCATGGCTTAACATATACAGCGTTGCATTAGTAAACGCCGACCTGATTATAAATAACACAGCATCATCAGATAATCTTAAAGGTATTGCCTACATAATGAAGGCTTATGGGTATCAGCTGGCAACTGATGCTTTTGGAGATGTGCCTCTTTCACAAGCACTACAGCCAACTAAATATATAAACCCTAAATATGATACTCAGCAGGTAGTTTATGATAGCATATTTGTATATATTAACAAAGCATTACCTTTGCTTAATTCAACTAGCTCAGCTTCGCCAGGATCGCAGGATATGATATTTCAAGGTGATATGGCTCAATGGGTGGCTTTTGCCAATACACTTGAGCTTAGGGCATATTTACGATTGTCTATAAAGGATCCTACCACCGCTCAGGCAGGTATTGTTGCATTGTACAAAACTAATCCTACGTTCTTAACGGAAGATGCAACAATAACCTACACTGCTACCGGCGGTAACGAGAATCCATTTTATAATGAATCGGTTGCCTTGGGTGAAACTCAAAATGTGGTGGCAAGCTCAACTGTTGTAGACGCCTTTACCAAAAACAATGATCCTCGCTTAGGTAAGTTCTTTGCTACTGTTAGTAGTACCGCACCTTCGGATTCTCTTCAATCTATTCCGCAGGGAGGCTTTCTAATAGATGCTTATAAGAAAGTTGCTGCGCCATCTCCATTAGTTGGCGCTACAGCAACTGATCCTACCTCTGCTACAGCGCCGGTTAAACTGATCTCTGCCGCTGAAAGTTATTTTTTACAAGCTGAAGCCGTTGCCAGGGGCTGGGGTACAGGTGATGTAACAGCTTTGTATGAAGCAGGTATAACAGCAAGCTTTACTGCTACAGGCGCAGGAGACCCTACAACGTATATTAATACAGCGCCCGACGGATTGCCAGCTTTAACGGCCGCAGTTACTGTTGACGACAAGGTTAAAGCTATTATTACACAAAAATATTATGCAATGTGTGGTTTCCAGGGTTTTGAGGCATGGACCGAATGGAGAAGAACAGGTTATCCCACTTTCTTTATTACTTCTAAAGCATCTATAATTGCCGCCGGACAAATGCCATTGCGTATGTTGTATCCTAACTCAGAATTAGTTTCAAATTCGAATTATCCGGGAACTATACCAATATATACCCCTGTTTGGTGGGGACTCCAATTACCATAATTTAAAAACTGTAAATAAAAAGCCCGGCTTACTTTATGTAAGCCGGGCTTTTTATAAGGTATAGTTAACAATATGCTGTTTTATAGGTAGTTGGCATAACCCTCGTTAATAGTTGTTTTTCAATAAACAATAACATCATCTGTTTTAACATCTAAGGTTAAATTTCGGCCTAATATTAAGCTGCAATTATTGGGTATATGTCCTGCGGGGAAATCAAAGCAAACGGGATAATCATACTCGCCTACCACATCCATAATAATTTGCGGTACGGTTTGGCCAAAGGGTATATCATTATCTTTTATATCGCTAAAACCACCAACTATAAGGCCTTTTAGGTTTTTTAGTTTATCCGCACGTTTTAAAGTGCGCAGCATACGGTCAATGCTGTATAAGTATTCGCCAACATCTTCAATAAATAATATTTTGCCGGTATAATTTAAATCTGATACTGAGCCGGAAGCCGATATCAGCAAAGACAAATTGCCGCCAATTAAAACACCCTCACCTTTACCCACGCGGTTTAAAGCATTAGGCTTAACATGATAGCTTAAATCATGGCCAAATAATGCCTTTTTAAGGGTTTGTAATGATTTTGCCGAAGCATCGGGTATGTTTACCGGCATTTGCCCGTGTATGCTTTGTATATGGTAATTATTGAATATATGGGTATGCAGTATGGTGATATCGCTAAAGCCAACCAGCCATTTTGGGTTTGTGGCCAAACGGCTAAAATCAACCTTATCAATCATCCTAACACTGCCATAACCACCGCGGGCGGCTATAATGGCTTTAATGCTGTCGTCATCAATAAAATTTTGTAAATCCTTTGCCCGCAAGTCATCATCGCCCGCAAACTGGTGAAACGAGGCATTTACCGTTTCGCCCAATACAACTTCCAGTCCCCACGACTGTAGTAGATTGATGGCATCCGTCATCGGCTTAGGCAGCTTTTTTGCCGGGCAGGTAATAGCTATTTTATCGCCTTTTTTTAAATATGGTGGTTGTATGCCGTTGGTAATTATGCCCATTTATCAATAATTAGAAAACTTTGCGGTTATTGTTGATGCTGCCATGAACTATGAACCATTAACTATGAACCAAATAATTATCTTTGCAAATTATTAATAAGGATGCACATTAATGTCAAATCTTAATAAATTTAAACGCTATACCATTACATCGGCCCTGCCTTACGCCAATGGCCCGCTGCATATTGGGCATTTAGCCGGGGCATACCTGCCTGCCGATATTTTTGTGCGTTACCTGCGCCTCAAAAAAAAGGATGTAGTTTATATCTGCGGATCGGACGAGCATGGGGCGGCCATCACCATAAAAGCTAAAAAAGAAGATACCACCCCCCAGGCTATTATTGATAAATACCATAACCAGATAAAAAATAGTTTCGAGGAATTTGGGATATCTTTTGATATTTATCACCGTACATCATCGGCCATACATCATGATTTATCGCAGGAGTTTTTCCTGAACTTGTACGAAAAAGGCGAGTTTATAGAGAAATTTTCGGAACAATATTTTGATGAAGATTACCAGCAGTTTTTAGCCGACCGCTACATTACCGGCACCTGCCCAAATTGCGGTTACGACCATGCCTACGGCGACCAATGCGAAAACTGCGGCACCTCATTAAACCCTACCGATTTGATTAACCCGGTATCGACATTAAGCGGTAAATCGCCGGTATTAAAGCTAACCAAGCATTGGTATTTGCCTTTAGATAAGTACCAGCCCTGGCTGGAAAAATGGATTGACGGAAAAGAAGGCGAATGGAAGGTAAATGTATTCGGGCAATGCAAATCGTGGTTAAAATCGGGCCTGCAACCCCGCAGCATGACGCGCGACTTGGATTGGGGCATTGATGTGCCTTTGGAAGAAGCAAAAGGCAAAAAGCTTTATGTTTGGATGGATGCGCCTATAGGCTATATATCGGCTACCAAACAATGGGCGATTGATAATAATAAGGATTGGAAACAATACTGGGAAAAGCAGCCCAACGAAGCAGATAATGCCTGCCTGATACATTTTATCGGCAAGGATAATATCGTGTTCCACTGCATCATATTCCCGGCTATTTTAAAGGCGCATGGCGAATATATATTGCCGCAAAACGTGCCTGCCAACGAGTTTTTAAACCTGGAGGGCGAAAAGCTTTCCACCTCACGCAATCATGCCGTTTGGCTGCACGAGTATTTGGAAGAATTCCCCGGCAAGCAGGATGAACTGCGCTATGTGCTTACCTCCATACTGCCCGAAACCAGCGACAGCGAATTTACCTGGAAGGATTACCAGGCTCGAGTAAATAACGAGTTGGTGGCCATTTTGGGCAACTACGTAAACCGGGTAATGATACTGATGCACAAGTTTTACGATGGTAAAATTGAAGCGGCGAATAACGAGATTGAATTAACCGATAACCTGCTAAATGCACAGTTAGGAGAATACTACACGGAGTTGGAGAAAAACCTGGAGGCCTACAAATTCAGGCAGGCATTGCAAAATGTGATAGATATCGCCCGTCTCGGTAATAAATACCTTACCGAAAAAGAGCCCTGGAAAACCATAAAAACCAACCCCGAAGATGCTAAAGAAGCATTGCATAATTGCCTGGTATTAATTGGGCATTTAGCTACCTGCCTGCAACCATTTTTGCCATCTACATCAGCCAAAATATTCGGTATGCTAAATACGGAAGCGTTGGACTTTGGCAGCGAGATTAAATTTACCAACGGCCACCAACTAAATCCATCCGCCTTGTTGTTTGAAAAGGTTGAGGATGAGGTGATAGATAAGCAAGTACAAAAGCTATTGGATAAGAAACAGGCTGCCGCAGAAGTGAAACAAACTGTAATTATACCCGCAAAAGAGGATATTGATTACGAAGCCTTTGCCGCAATGGATATACGTACCGGCACCATTTTAACCGCCGAAAAAGTAGCCAAAACCAAAAAACTGCTTAAGCTGACCATTGATACCGGCCTTGACCAACGCACCGTAGTGTCGGGCATTGCCGAATACTATGAGCCCGAAGCCATTATAGGCAAACAGGTAAGCGTACTGGTAAACCTTGCCCCGCGCGAGATAAAAGGCATTGTATCGCAAGGTATGATACTGATGGCCGAAACCGCCGACGGCAAACTAAGCTTTGTATCGCCGGTTGATGGGCTGCACAATGGCTCGGTAGTGCGCTAACGCGAATTTGAATTTTAGGCGTAAAATTCCAGCTATAATTTGCACCTTTGCCAAAATAAATCCGAAATCGTAATTCCCAAATTCGAAATCGGAAAATGGTCCCGTAGTTCAACGGATAGAATAGGAGTTTCCTAAACTCTAGATATGAGTTCGATTCTCGTCGGGACCACATTTAAGTCAAAAGCCTTTAGATATTAGTCTGAAGGCTTTTTAATTTAATATCTATTAATTTAGTGGTGCGGTGAAAACACCGACCACAAGCTGAACTGAAAATATCCGCAGCACAAAATAAGTCACTGTTATGTAATATCAACATGACTGAAGAAAAAAGCTTCACACACACATAACATAACCTGCATTATAACATAACAATTTGATAATCTGAATTTTTCGGAAAATAGCGGGCTTATGTATTTCTTTGATTAATCAACAATTGAATCACAATTAATATTCTTTAAAAGCTAAAATTATGCTCAACGTACTAAGTGCAATCATCCTGCCTTTACTTGGCGAGGTTAATTTAAGCACATCGCTGCTGGTCGTTTTCGCGATCTGTTTATTGGCGGTTGTCGGCTTTGAATTTGTGAATGGGTTTCATGATACCGCCAACGCCGTTGCTACGGTTATTTATACCAAAGCGCTGAAACCGATATATGCCATCCCGTGGTCGGGTACATGGAATTTCCTGGGTGTATTTTTAGGTGGTGTGGCTGTAGCCATGGGCATATTAAAGCTGCTCCCACTGGATGAGCTGATGAAGCTGCCCGTTAGCGTAGGCGCCTGTATGGTGCTGGCAGTGCTGCTGGCATCAATAGTATGGAACTTGGGTACATGGTATTTAGGTATCCCATGCTCAAGCTCGCATACGCTTATAGGTGCTATGATAGGCGCCAGTATAGCTTTTACGTGGTACTATGGTGGTGCAGGGGTGAACTGGGATAAGGCAAAAGAGATTGGTTTATCGCTGATATTATCTCCGCTTATTGGTTTTGGTGCCGCGGCAGGATTAATGTATTTGTTGATCCACGTTATAAAATGGAAAGCATTGTTCCACATCCCGCAAAGCGAAAACGATACCCCACCGCTTGTTATACGTTTATTGCTGATTACTACCTGTACGCTGGTAAGCTTCTTCCACGGCAGTAACGACGGGCAAAAGGGTGTAGGTTTATTAATGTTGATACTTATAGCCTTTCTACCTGCAAAATTCGCCGTGAACCATGAGGTATCAAGCGATAAAATGCTAGCCTCATTAAATAAAACCGAGGTGGTACTTAGCCACGTTACATCAACCAATGCAGCAGGCAAAACGTTAATATTAACCGCTGATTCGGCTATAGATAAAACTAAGACAGCGTTAGTGAGCACCAACCCTGCAGACAAAACCTACAAATTCCGCAAGCAGATAAAAAGCGCGGGCAAATACGTAGTTGCGATATTAGCCGCACAGGATATTAAACTGGTAAACGAGGACAGGGCAACACTTACGGCAACTTCGAAAGACCTTACCAACCTTACCGATTTCGCACCGATATGGGTAATAGCAACCATTTCAATATCTTTAGGTATTGGTACCATGGTTGGCTGGAAGCGTATTGTAGTAACCATCGGCGAAAAAATAGGCAACCAGCATTTAAATTATGCGCAGGGCGCAAGTTCGGAATTGGTAGCAGCCGCGACAATAGGCCTTAGCAGCAGCTTTGGTTTGCCGGTGAGTACCACGCACGTGCTATCAAGCGGTATAGCCGGTTCGATGCTTGCATCGGGCGGAGCAGGTAACTTAAATAGTAAAACTTTAAAAAATATAGCCCTGGCATGGGTATTAACTTTGCCGGTAGCTATAATATTAGCATTTTTATTATTCCTGTTCTTCCACTTATTTATTTAATGCTTATAAAAGCAAATCCACATTAAAACATTGAAAAAATGAAACAAATACTTGTTGCTACAGATTTTTCAAACAGCGCAGCCAATGCCATGGAATATGCCATGCACTTAGCTAAGGTATTGAACATGGAAGTTTGCGCCATACACGCTATTGGCCCAACAGAAGGTATCAACAACAGCACCTATAACGCCATATTTATTGATGATTATTATAACAACAAACGCCAGGCGTTAAAAGACTGGGTAACCAAATTTACCGACCAGGACGAGTTTAAGGATGTTGATGTAAACACAGTTTGTGGTGTAGGTTTCCTTAAAAACGTAATAGGTAAATATATCGACGAGCACCATGTTGAGCTGTTGGTTTTGGGATTGATAGGCGCCACCGGCTTAGCAGGCATTGTGGGCAGCAACGTAAGCACCATTGTTTCTGCAGTGAAGATATCAACGCTAATAATACCGTTGGAGAGCAAGTTCTCAGGCGTGCCGATAATCACGCTTGCCACAGATTATGAGACCAGGCTATCAGCCGATGATGTTAATGCTTTAAACGAGATGGTTGAGGCCTTCGGATCGAAAAGCATGAAGGTATTGTATGTAGCCGATAAACAGGATTCGAAATATATCGAAGCAGGCGAAAGCAAATTACAAGACCTGATTAAAAATGCCGAACTGGATTTTAATTACTTAACTGACAGTCGCCCGTTAAATGGAATCATGAAGTTTGTTGAGGAACATAATACCGATATTTTATGCTTGGTTAAGCACCATCACAACATAGTTTACCGCCTGTTTAATCGAAGCACCGTAAACCAGATTATGAACAAAACTGTGAAAGCCATATTAGTACTACACGAATAACCTGCCTTTTGGGATTAAATCAATAAAGCTGGGTTTCGCGGCTACTTTAATTTACCGACTAATTGAGCTAATTTGTGGGGTGTAACAGCCTAAGCGATTTGGAAGCAGGATTAGAAAATTTCAGGTCGATTATCCGATTCTCGTCGGAGTTACATTTTAAGTAAAAAGCCTTTAGTAGTAAGTCTAAGGGCTTTTTGTTTTGCAAGCAGAATGCTTGCCTTATTTTAGGTCGAAGTTTCCAACTTCGGCCAGTGTTAGGGAAAGGGGGGGAGAAGATTTATAAATTGCACACCAAGCTTCTTAAAAATCTTATTATATTCACAGCATAATGTGAACCTTATCATTTTTATGAAAAAGTTGTTTTTGCCCCTGATTGCTGTTAGTATTTTTAATGCAGCCAGTTATTCCCAAACCCCAACTATTGTGAAACAATTCCCTAAGGTGAAAATGGGGATCGTATCAACCGGTAGTGCCGAGGTAACTTTAAAGCTGGTTACCCGTTTGCAGAGCTATAATGCCTATACAAAGGAGGCTAATGATATTTATGATACGTCTATCAATTCGCCTAAATCGGTATTGTTTTTGGAGAAGATGGTGAACCACGTGCTGATAAAAAAGTTATATGTAAATAACCTGGAGGGTGGTACCACAACTGTTTATGACGCGAATAATGGTTTCGAAAAAATTGCTGAAATAAAACACGTTTTTTCCGAAAAAGACGCTGCGCTTTTTAAGGAAACCGATTTCCCCGGTTATGCTTTTGTTGCGCATAAAGCCAGGCCCAATGTATTTACGGGCAAGCCTGTAGAGATGTGCCTTTCTAATCATAACAAATATTTATGGATACCGTATTATCGCCGCAATTATGATAAGTTGGCCACCGAACCATCGGCTATAGCTATTGTTGATGTAGACAAGGATAAGATTGTGCGCGTTATGCCCACCGCGCCCCTGCCTAAAATGGTGGCCTGCTCGCCGGATGATAAATATATTGCAATTACCAACTGGGGCGATAATACCGTTCATCTGGTAGATATTAGTTCGGGCGACCCGGCGAAGTTTAAATATGTGGCCCATTTTGTTGTAGACTATCGCATGAATTTGAATTTTGCCGATTCGGCTAAGATTGACCGTGACCAGGATTGCGGGCTTTGCCTGCGCGGCACTGTTTTTACGCCCGATAGCAATTATCTTTTTGTGGGCCGTATGGGCGGCGGCGGTATAGCTATATTTGATACCCGGAACAAAAAAATGCTTGGCACTATTTACGGTACCAAAGAGAACGTGCGCCACCTGGTAATTAACGGTGATTACCTGTATTTAAGTTCGAACAAGGACGGGTATGTGGAGAAAGCAAAATGGAAAGATGTTTTAAGTTTTTTCCTGGCGGGCCAAAGTCAGAAAAACCTGCGGTATACAAAATGGCAAACTGCCTTTACCGGCCTTGGGGCGCGTACCATAACTGTAACCAATGATGGCAAATACCTGTTTGCCAATGCTAACCTCGAATCGAAAATAAGCATTGTGCGTACTAAAGATATGGTAACCATAGGCGCTATTAATGCCGACCCTTACCCGGTAGGCATGGTTTTAGACCAAAGCAACAAATACCTGGTAGTAACCGCGCAAGGCAGGAATGATAAAGGCGGAAATTCGGTAATGATATACCAGGTTACACGGGCCAATTAAAACCAATGAAAAAAGTAAAGCCCCTGATGGGCAGGGGCATTTACTAACCAATTATAAACCTAAGTATGGGAGAAGAATTTTTACGCATCGTGCGCAGAGGTCAGAAACGGAATTGAACCGCTGTAGAAGGTTTTGCAAACCTTAGCCTAACCACTCGGCCATCTGACCATTTCCCGGCGTAGCCGGGTATCAAACTAATTAATCGCTTTCAGTTCATTAAATCCTCAGCACTGTTTTCATGTTCGTGGTTCAGTTAATAAAATCATTTAATGGGTGCCGGTAAACGGGCTTGTAAAAATACTACCGGCAGATAGATGCGAATGCTCAGCAGCAACAACAGCGGCAAATTCCCTGGTTGGCCAGGAGTTCAAAAAATGATATTTTGGCAGCTTTGTTGTTCATATCCACTGCAAATGTATATAAAGAAATATGTTTTGCAAATTAATTCTATAAAAACTATAGACTTTATATAATTATAATATATATTTGTCGCAGAAACGTTCTTTATACTTATCCAGAAAGACCGAGGGAATGGCCCTATGACGTCTTAGCAACCTGTATCTCACGTATACAAGGTGCTAACTCCAACTCCCTTTTTAGGGAGAACGATAAGAATACCCGGCTGTCCTGCAGCTTTCTGGCATAGGTAGATAAGACAATTAAAAACGTAACAATGAATATTTACCTCGACAATGCCGCCACCACTCCGCTTGACCCTAAAGTACTGGAAGCGATGACCCCTTATTTATTAAATCACTTTGGCAACCCCTCGTCAAAACACGGGCCGGGCCGGGAAGCAAAAAACGCGCTGGAAAACTGCCGCAAAACCATTGCTAATTTATTGAATGCCGATCCCGAAGAGATTATTTTTACCTCCGGCGGTACAGAGGCAGATAATATCGCTATCGTTTCGGCCATAACCTGCGGTAAAATCGATCATGTAATTACCACGGCTTTTGAACACCCGGCGGTTTTACAAACGCTGAAAGCATTAAACAAACAATATAAAACCCGTGTTAGCTTTATCAGACATGATGAAAATGGTAACCTTGACCTGAAACACCTCGAATACCTGCTGAATACAAATACCCGCAACCTGGTATCGGTAATGCATGCCAATAACGAGATTGGCAACCTGAACGATATTGAAAGTATTGGCGAACTTTGCGAAAAATACGGCGCTTTATTTCATACCGATACGGTACAAACTATTGGGCATTACCAGCACGACCTTAAGCAATTGAAAATTCATTATTTAACGGCTTCGGCACACAAATTTCATGGGCCAAAGGGTGTAGGTTTTTTGTATTGTTGTAAAGGACAGCGGTTAAACAGGCTTATCCACGGAGGCGGACAGGAAAGCGGCTTGCGCGCCGGCACAGAAAATATCCCGGGCATTGTTGGGATGACAAAAGCATTGGAACTCTCTTATCAACATCTGGAAAAGGACGCTACGTATATAGAAAATTTGAAGCATCATTTAATAAATGCATTAACAGAAGCGTTGCCTAATATTACCTTTAACGGTAACTCGGCCAACCCGGATAAAAGCCTTTATACCGTGCTTAGCGTTAGTCTGCCGGCGACAGATATAGATTTGTTGCAATATTTAGATGCTGAAGATATAGCGGTATCCGGCGGCAGCGCCTGCTCGGGCGGGGCACCATCGCATGTATTGAAGGCTTTGGGAGCAGATACATCGCGAAACACGATCCGATTTTCTTTCAGCAAATTTAATACAACGGCAGAGTTAGACCAGGTAGCCGAAAAGCTGGCAAGGGTATATGGTTTGGTGGCGGCTTAAATGCTCTATTAACTTTTATTTACCAATGCCTGCTTCCTTTTATTAGTCAAATACCTGCGCACCGGTATGTCGTATATTACCATTACCAGGTAGGCTATGCTAACCAATAAAATCAGACTGGTTATAATAATTAATGCCAGTTTACCTGTACCCGGTTTGTGGATAGCATAGTAATTGCCAAATATCCATATCACGGCATAATGTGTCATATACAATGGATAGGATATTTTACCGGAGAATACACAGATTTTTTTAAAGCCCGCTGTTAACGTTGCACCGGCACCTAGTGATATTAGTAACGGGAAATAGAACAAGACTACCAACGGCTCGGTAAACATGTTCCATTTATTGGAGAAGGGCATCAAAAAGGCTAATGCCAGCAGTATTGCCACACCGATGAAGCCCAGGTTATTTTTGATGATCCAGTTAAAACGGTAGATAATCAGCCCGGCTAAAAACGAATAAAAAATGCGGGCGCCGCCATCCCAAAAAGTGCCGCCGCTCCAGCCGCCCATTAAGTTACCTGCACGATAGCTGACAAAGCAAAGCCCTGCCGCGGCAACAAGGGCTAATATCAATAAGTAGCGACGGTTTAGTTTACACAGGATAAAGGCGTAAACGATGTTGGCTATATATTCCCAAAACAAACTCCAGGCAGGGGCATTAAAACTAAAATTGTTAAAACTGCGCTGCGTAATGGAAGGGAACGGAATAAGAAAAGCAGAGCAAATAAATATCAATGCAATTTTGCCCGCGCTGTATAAGCCGGCATAGTTGGCAAAAGGGTCGAACAAAAAAGTTAGTAAGCCCAGCACCGAACCTAAAATAACCAGGGGGTGTAACCGTATTATCCTCGATTTAAAGAATTCTATTACGCCCATTTTGCCGATACGATCGTCATACGCATAGCCGATGACAAAGCCCGACAGGCAGAAAAAGAAGTCGACCGCCAAAAAGCCGTGCCCGATAAAGTTTTTGCTGTAATCGGAATAAGCCATTTCCATAAAATGAAAGGTGACCACAGCCAGGGCGGCTACACCACGTAAACCATCCAGAATTTCAAAATGATGTTTGGTTTTTAAAATGTCGGGGTTTAGTTTTTCGGTGTTCATACGCCGCCAAGATAATCGAAAGTAATAATTACACCTAATTTTAAAACCTTTTTCTAATCAATAATACCGACCTTTGCCAATCACCATAAAAAATAAATGCCTGCCGAACCAAAAGAAAAGCCAACTGAAAAAGAAAACCTGCATCCCCGCAATTCGCATAGGGCAGGGTACGATTTTAAGCAATTGTGTAAAATCAGCCAGGAGTTAAGGGCTTTTGCAGGCCCAAACCAATTTGGTGATGTATCTATTGATTTTAGTAACCCCGACGCGGTTAAGGCATTAAACAAGGCGCTTTTAAAGCAATATTACGGCGTTGCTCATTGGGATATACCCGAAGGCTACCTTTGTCCGCCGATACCGGGCAGGGCCGATTACCTGCACTACGCAGCCGATTTGCTGAGCGAATTGAATGGAGGTACCGTACCGCGCGGAAACAAAATAAACGTGCTGGATATTGGCATGGGTGCCAATTGTGTGTACCCGTTAATTGGCAATGCTGTTTATGGCTGGCAGTTTGTTGGTACCGATATTGACCCGGTTGCCATCCGGTCGGCAAAAAATATTGTTGCCGAAAACAAGGCATTTGAGGGTAAAATAGTGCTTAGACTGCAAACCAATAAAGCCAATATTTTTAAGGGTGTTATTAAGCAGGGCGAAGGTTTTGATATCACCATTTGTAACCCGCCGTTCCACGCGTCCTTAAACGAGGCGCAGGCATCAACAGCTTCTAAGTGGAAAAAATTAGGAATTAATAAGCAACCCACCGCGTTAAACTTTGGCGGACAAAAAACCGAATTGTGGTGTTATGGCGGCGAAGCGGGCTTTATACGCCGTATGGTGGAGCAAAGCGCTGTGGTGGCAAAGCAGTGCCTATGGTTCTCTACTTTGGTATCGAAAAAAGATACGCTGCCTGTTATCTATAAATCGCTGAAAGCCGTTAAAGCCCTTGATGTTAAAACCATCACCATGACCCACGGGCAAAAAACAAGCCGCATTGTTGCCTGGACATTTTTGGATGCAAAAGAGCAGCAGGAGTGGAAAAATGATTTTTGGGGATAAGAGTTAATAATGGCCTTTTAACGAAAGAATGTCGAGAATAACGATTTCGTTTAGTTCATTAACTTCATATACCAAACGGTGTTCGCGATTTATCCTTCGTGACCATGCTCCGGACAGGTTATGCTTTAATGGTTCGGGTTTGCCAATGCCTTCATATGGATTTTGTTGAATGGCATTTATAAGGTCTGTGATTTTTTTCTGGACGGTTTTATTACCCGACTTTTTCCAGTACTTTAAATCTTCAACAGCCTTAGGGCTATAAATTACTTCCATAGGTCTTCGGTGTCAATTTTTACACCTTTTCCATTTTTAATATCCTCCCTACCCTGTAATATCTTTTCAACAAACCCGGCGTTATATGGGTTTTTCTCAGATTTAAAATCAATTTTCAGCGCTTTAATAACTGCTTTTAAAGCTGTTAATTGTTCTTTGGTTTTTGGGTTTACAATAAGCGTTTCCATACACAAAAATACGCATTAAATGAATAATATGTAAAAATACATGTTTGGTTTTTTATCTATGCCTGTCTAACCCGTTTTAAATCATTTACTTTACGTTAAAATAACAAATCTTTGCGTATCTTTGTAAACGCTTTACGGAGGCTGCATTCCATAAGCCTCACTAGTAACCCTTCTTTTTATTAACAAAAAGGCATACAGTTCAAACAATCCGCAACTGTAGCTATTAATTATTTAAATGAGACAACTAAAGATAACCCAATCTATTACCAATCGCGAGTCGCAATCGCTTGACAAGTATTTAAGTGAAATAGCCAAGGTCGACCTTATTACTGCACAGGAAGAGGTGATACTGGCCCAAAAAATCCGCGAAGGCGACCAGGCCGCATTAGAACGCCTTACTAAAACTAACCTGCGTTTTGTGGTATCAGTTGCAAAACAATACCAGAACCAAGGACTTACATTAGGCGATTTAATTAACGAAGGTAATTTGGGTTTAATTAAAGCTGCAAAACGTTTCGACGAAACCAAAGGCTTTAAGTTTATATCATACGCCGTATGGTGGATACGCCAGTCTATTTTATCTGCCGTTGCCGAGCAAAGCCGTATTGTGCGTTTGCCGCTTAACCAGGTAGGTTCATTAAGTAAAATACGTAAATCATCATCTAAACTGGAGCAGCAATTTGAGCGTGTACCAACACCTGAAGAACTGGCTGAAGATTTGGAAACCACACCCGAAAAAATTGCTGATGCATTATCAAATGCAGGCCGCCATGTATCGGTTGATGCACCATTTGTTACCGGCGAGGAAAATACGCTGCTGGATGTTTTAATGAGCAATGATGCCAGTACCGACAGTGAGCTAATGACCGATTCATTAACACAAGAGATTAAACGCTCATTAGGTATTTTAGCTGAACGCGAAAGACAGGTTATTGTATTGTTTTTTGGCTTGAACAGCGTTGCCGCGCACTCGTTAGAAGAAATAGGCGAAAAATTTAACCTTACCCGCGAACGTGTTCGCCAGATAAAAGATAAAGCGCTGATGCGTTTGAGGCAAAACTCGAAATCGCGCTTACTGCAATCTTATTTGTAAGAAACAGGATATTAAAATAGAAAGCCCTTGGTATAATACTGAGGGCTTTTTTGTTGGATTATATTTCTAAATTTATTTAGAATCTCAACAAGCTAATTTTTCTAATTTATGCGAGAATCAACATTTATAAATGTATTTCAACAAGCTGCAGATAAGATTCTGAACAATACAATTGTTGTCAAATCTAAAAGTAATCTTTTATATGAATTATACCTTAATGATAAACTGGAAATATCAGAGCGCGATCTAAAAAATCCAAGAAGAGGTTATTCAGCCTTTCAAACAGATATTTGTGTTTATGAGCAAATTAATAATGTTTTAATACCAAGAATTGCAATTGAATTTAAGACGAAAATAACTACTCACGATATTTTAACTTATTCTGCAAAGGCAGGTAAACATAAATCTATTTATCCAAGTTTAAGATATGGATTAATTGCAAGCGAATTAGATAGTATTCCCCCGCGTTTTTTTATTCACAATGAACACATTGATTTTTTTATTGCTGCAAAAAAATATAAAACAGATCGTCTAACTGAATTTATCGATAAACTTATTAAGGATGAGATTACTGCATCTAAGGAGTTAGAGAAATTATATTTGAATAAAGGGAAATTTGATTATTATCGCTCAACCTTTACTATGTCAAATTTTTATCATTAATTATGAAAAGGCAAATGAGATATATACATCCCGGAGAAGTGTTACGCGAGGATGTAATTAACGCAAATGAATTGACGGTTACTGCTGCCGCAAAGTTGTTAGGTATTTCACGGCAGAGTTTGAATAATATTATTCACGAGAAATCAGATATCACACCTGAAATGTCTTTCAGGATTGCAAAAGTATTTGGAGGTAGTGCTGATATTTGGGCTAACTTACAAACTAAATTTAACCTTCATTTAGCAGAAGAAAAGACGAGAACACTTGATTTGAAGCCTTATCATTATCAACATTCTGCTTAACTAAATTTCCTTCACATCGCTGCCGGATATCCAACCGGCGTTGCCGTTGGGGAGTTCAATCTCAATCCAATCGTTAGTTTTTTCTATTACATCTACCTTGGTACCTTCGTGTATTACAAACAGGGGTTTGGCGTTGTTATCGGGCGTGCTTTTTACAGTTACCGAGGTGCTGAAGATAATAGCCTGGTGATGGTTGTTAAAGTAATTTATCTGGCAATTGGCCATAAAAATAAATACCAGCCCTTCAACAATTAAACCTACCCCTGCAAAAAAAGACAAGCGTTTAACAAAAACAATGTTGGCCAACAAGTACAGGCTAAGCGCCAAAAAGCCGCCTATCAAAAATAACACGCTTAACACGCCAAGCGTATTTACCGAAAAGAAAAGTATAAAACCGTTCCACCAGCGGTTAATAAAAAATTCGGGCACGGCTTCAATTTTATCCGAAGTTTTCAGGTCGACGAATTTGATGTTGAAGTTTATATCCTCATCACTCGGCGCCAGTTTGTGTGCTTTTTCGTAATACAGCAGGGCAGATGGTATATCGCCAAGTTTATAATAGGCGTTACCCAGGTTAAAGTAAATTACTGCCGATTGGTAACCGCCATTTAATATTTGCTGGTACCCGTTTACCGCAGCCTGGTATTGCGCTTTGGCATACTGGCCGTTGGCCTGGTTAAAAAGCGCGCTGTTATCATCAGCCAATGAAAACAAAGGCAAGGCAAGCAGCAACAGCAGGTAAAAGCCGCGCTTAAGGGGGTTATATCTTGTCTTCAATGTCATTGATGGTGTTTTTTGCTTTGTCAAATACTTCCTGTTCGGATATGCCGCTTATTGGCGCAAACCTTGCCATTTCGCACAAATCCATGGTATCGGTAAGTTGTTTTATCAATGCCCCGTCAAGCGATTTTGCTTGCAGTCCTTCTATAATATTTTCTTTATTAAGGTCGGCAAAAGGTATGTTTAGTTTATCGCTTAAATAGCCGTATAAGCCGCGGGTAACTGCTTCATAAAATAAGGTTTTATTGCCGGCCACTAATTGTTTATTGGCATTGGCCAGGTGTTTTGCGGCAACTTTACTTGCTTTACGGCTCCTTACTTTTACTATATCGCTGTTTTGCTTATCATCCCACTTGCGGTAATAGAATGCAGCGCCAAATAACAACGGCCCGAGTACAAGCAGGGTATAAAATCCAAATGAGCCATAAAAACCTTCGCCATCTTTATATAAACTAAACGATGCCGTTTTTATGTAACGGATATCCTTGTTCAGCATTTGTATATCCTGCTGATTGGTGGAGTTAAAGGCAGGTACATTGGCTTGCGCATCGCCTTTATCTACCTTAATATGATAACCCTGTACAGGCAACGTTACATAGCGTTTGGTAGCCGGGTTAAAGTACGAGAAGCCGGTAATCGGGTTAAGGGTATATTCACCCTCGTGCCGTGGTATAAGCAGGTAGCTGTATTTCCTGCTGCCCGATACGCCTTTGTCATCAACCGTAATATGGTCATCTGTCTTAGGGTCATATTTTTCAATATCGGGTGGTGGTGTAATAGTCGGGGCATTTATTAAATTAAGGTTTCCCGAGCCTGAAACTTCAAAACTATAATTTAACGTTTCGTTGGCTTTCAGTTCCTTTTTGTCCACATCACTGTTAACAGTAAAGTTTCCAACCGCGCCGCTAAAGTTAGCAGGTTTGCCGGCTGCAGGTAAAGGTGTTACGTGAATAATAACAGGCGCGCTTTTTACCGGAAATTTAACGTCCTGGTAATTGCCGAATGGGTTATCAAAAATGCCTTTTATTTGCAGCCGCACCAAAAACGTCATGGCAAGCGGGTCGATAAGCAAATCGCCGGCATGTTCGGGGAAAAGTATTGTTTTTTTGATAACGGCCGTATGATATTTTAGGCCCTTGTAGGTGATGTCGCTCCAGGTAACGTTCGGATCTTTATTTATCACATCCTGGCTCCAGAAACCGTTTAAGTCGGGTGCCTTGTCTACTTCGTTGCCGGTAAAGCCTACACGTGTATACAGCCTGTAAGCAACGGTAATTTGTTCGCCTGCATACACACTGGTTTTATCGGCTTCGGCACGTATAAAAATTGATTTGGACAGGTTTTTTGTATCAGGTGCCGCATTGTTATCATCCTCTTGCTGCTGTGCTTGTTGCTGTTGTGCCTGCACATTTTGTTGCGGTGGTGCCTGGCCTTTTACCTTTATTTTTAGCGGGCTTGATATTAAGGTATGCCCGTTAACTACTATCGCGGCAGCGCCAATAGTAAATGTTCCTTCTTTTGAGGCGGCCAAAATATAACTATACATTGTATTGAAGCTGGCATCGCCGTTAACAGATGCCATGCTCGACGAAATATTAGGGCCGGAAAGTACCTGGAAATCAGAAAAACCCGGTGGGGTAAAACGGTCTCCGCTGCCATTTACCGAAAAATCAACCTCAAACTGTTCGCCTACGCCAACATTGGTTTTGGTGGCGGTAGCAACAAGTTTTATTTCGCTGGCGAACAGCGAATTTATGCACAGTAATAAGAATGATAGTATAAGGGGTATTTTTTTCATTTACGGCGTAAAAATAACAAGATTACCAATCTTTATCTATATGCGGCGTGCCGCCTTTTAATTTTTTATTTTTCAGCTTGTCCTGCGTGTTTTTTTCCTGGTCGTTTAAGGCATCAAGCATACGCTGGGCATCTTCCTTGGATAATTTATCAGGCTGATTTTGGTTTTGCTGATCTTTATTCTGCTGGTTCTGATCTTTATTCTGGTTGTTTTTATTCTGATTATTCTTGTCCTTGTTGTTCTTATCCTGGTTCTGTTTATTTTGATTGTTTTTATTCTGATTGTTCTGGTTATTCTTGTTGTTTTTGTTCTGCTGCTGTTGCTTTTTCAGCATCTCCTGCGCATAAGCCAGGTTATAGCGGGTTTGGTCGTCCTTTGGGTTATTCAATAACGATTTTTCGTAGGCCTCAATACTTTCATCGTATTTTTTTTTCTCTAACAAAGAATTACCTAAATTATGATAGGCCCCGGCTTTTACTGTGGCATTAGGCGCATTGGCGGCAATATCGGTAAAGTTTTTTGCCGCAACATCAAACTGCTTTTGCTTGTACAAAGCATCGCCCAGGTTAAAGTTGCTTTGTAGTTTCGCATCCTTTTTTTCGGCAGCCTTGCGGTAGTCCAGTTCGGCATCCTTATAATTTTGCAGGTTGTACAGTTCGTTCCCTTTGTGGATTAAACTCGTGGCATCCTGCGCAAAAAGCACGTGGGTGCTTATCAATATCAATATAGCTATAATAAATTGCTTCATGGCTTTTTCACTTCAAACAATTTCAACTTGCTTAACCTTAAACTCTTGCGGTTGGCGATAAAAAACTCGATAACCAATAATAGAAAAGCAAACCCCAGGAAAAACTGGAAACGGTCTTCAAAATCTTTAAATGTTTTGCTGTCGTAGGTTTTTTGTTTCATTTTGCCAACCTCGTCCATCACCGCGCCCATGCCGCTGTTGGCATTGGTAGCCCTTATGTAAATGCCACCCCCCGCAAGCGCTATCTGCCGGCACATATCCTCATTCAGCTTGCTGATAACGGTTTTGCCCGCGCTATCCAGGTGGAAGCCTGTTTGCCTGCCACTCGCATCAAAAACAGGTATGGGCGAACCCTGCGGCGAGCCAAAACCTATAACGTGTACCACAATGCCTTTATCGTGTGCTGCCTGGGCTGCGGTAATGGCATCATCCTCGTGGTTTTCACCATCGGTCATTAATATGATGGCTTTGCTGGTACTGCTCTTAAAATCCATCGACTGCACACCCATATCTATTGCCGCACCTATTGCCGTACCCTGCACAGGCACCATGCCGGTATTAATGGTATTTAAAAATAGCTTGGCGGCAGAGTAATCGGTTGTTATAGGCAGCTGCACATAAGGCTCGCCTGCAAAAACTACAATACCTATGCGGTCATCGTGTAAGTGATCTATCAACTGCGCTATGGCCATTTTCGCATTTTCCAAACGGTTGGGTGCAAAATCCATCGACAGCATACTGTTTGATACATCCAGTACTATCATAATATCCGAGCCCTGGTGTTTTGCATCCTCGGTTTTTGTGCCAATTTGCGGGTCGGCAACGCCAATTACCAATATGCCATAGGCAATTATCCACAAGATGAATTTTAGCTTAGGCCTTGATAGCGATACTTCGGGCATAATATCTTTAATTATAGCCCTATCGCCCAAAGCAGCAAGCGCCCGCTTTTTCCACAGGCTTGCCGCCATAAAAAACAGGATAAGCACCGGTATAGCAACCAAGGCCCATAAAAACGCTGTATGTGCAAATCGTAACATTAAGATAAAGCTCCTTTAAACACGGTAATACTTAAAAAGAATTCGATCAATAAAAACACCGCGGCTAATATGGCAAAAGGCAAATAGCGTTCGGTTTTTTTATGGTATTGGGTAACGGCAATTTTTACTTTCTCCAGCTTATCAATCTGGGTATAAATTCCCTGTAACTCCTGGTTATTATGCGCGCGGAAATACTGCCCGCCTGTAATAGATGATATTTTACTTAGCGTGCCCTCATCAATTTCTACCGGTATTTGCTGGTAGTGTATAACGCCGTCGGGTGTTTTGAATGGATAAGGGGCCGAGCCATTTGTGCCCAAACCTACCGTATACACGCGTACGCCAAACTGTTTTGCAATTTCAGCAGCGGTTATCGGCGGTATCGAACCCATGTTGTTTACACCATCGGTAAGCAGTATCACTACCTTGCTTTTTGCCTGGCTATCTTTTAAGCGACTTACCGCTGTTGCCAGGCCCATGCCAATTGCGGTACCATCATCAATCATCCCATTTTTTATGCCCTGGAACATATTAACCAACACATCATGGTCTATGGTAAGCGGGCACTGCGTAAAGCTTTCGCCGCTGAATATTACCAGGCCAATACGATCATTAGGTCGATGGTTGATAAAATCAATGGCGATATTTTTACCTGCCTCTAAACGGTTGGGCGTAAAATCTTCCGAAAGCATACTGCCCGATATATCCGTGGCTATCATGATATCGATACCCTCGGTAGTTTCGTTATCCCAGCTTAAAGCTGTTTGCGGCCTTGCTAACGCGATGATAAGCGCCGATACACCGAGCACACGCAATACAATGGCATAGTGACGGGTGATATAATTGATATTCTTTCTTGAAGTGGCAAAACCTTTTATAGCCGATACGCTTAGCGTGCCGTATAATTTCTTATTTCTCCAGCAATACCAGGCTATCATCAATGGGATGATGATAAACAGCCAGAAAAAGCCGGGGCTCGCAAATTCTATTCCTTTGAATAAGTTCATTTCGGCAACTCCTCTTTATTTCCCGGCAACGGGCTTTCCTTCTTCGTCAGCATAATAAAACTGATGGCGTTTTCCATGCTTTTTTCATTCTCTTCGGGTGCAGGTTTTTCTTTGGCAAACTTCACCAAATCGGCCAGCACCAGCAGTTGTTTTAATTTATTGCGGGTTTCCGCGTTTATGTCCTTATGCTTGAGGCTGGCAAATATTTCATCGGTGGTTTGCTCGTGTGCGGTAACCTGGTAGCGTTTTTCAATATACTCGCGCAGCACGTCGGTTAACTCAATATAATATAACTTAACCTCTTCGTGATATAGCTTTTTATCGCGTAATGCCTCCAATTTATTAAGGGCGATAGCATAATAGGGCAATGCAGGTTTTGCTTTTTCTATAGCCTTCGGCCTCTTTTTGAGGTAGTAAATAATGCCTATAATTAACGCGATAAGCACCAGCGTGCCAACAACCCAATACCAGTGGTCTAGAAACCAATCCCAAAGGTTATAATTTACCGTTAAGGGCTGTTTGATATCGTAAATAGCCTTAGTGGTATCAACCGGAACGGTGGTAACCTGGAAGGTTAAGCTATCGGTACTGTACGATATTTTTTTGGTATCGAAAGTAAAGGACGGTATAGTATAAGTGCCTGCCTTAAACGATGTAATGGTATAATTTTGGGTGATGGTTTCGGCCTGCAGGTTGTTTTTATCGAACGAGGTATCAAGCTTTGCAGTTTTAACAATCAGCAGTTTGCCGGCAATACTATCGGTAATCCTGGGGAAAGTTATCGAATCCTTAGCCCGTATATGGGCAATAACATGCAATACGGTTTGATCGCCGATGGGAATGGATACTTTATCCACCTTCGACTCAACCCTTACCATTTGCGCAATGCTTTTATTAGTAAAGCACGAAATAAAAAGTATTAAAAATAACAGGTACCGGTAACCTCCGGTATTAAAATATCGCTTCATCATTAACGTTTGCTTCCCCGTTTTTTAAATAATGTCATTAATGGTTTAACGTATGATTCGTGTGTGCCTATGCTGGTAAAATCGACCCCCGACTTTTTGAAGGTATCTTTTAACATGCCGTTTCTTCTTATCGCAGCCATTTTATAAGCCGTGCGCACATCTTTGCTGCCGGTATTTATCCATTGCAGCTCGCCGGTTTCCTCATCCTTCACGGGGATAAGCCCCAGGTCGGGAAATTCCTCCTCGTGGCGGTCATATAGCTTTAAGGCAACTATATCATGCTTTTTGTTGGCGATTTTAAGCTCGGTTTCAAAATTGGCGCTCATAAAATCGGATATGATAAAGGCGGTGCTCCGTTTTTTGATGGCGCCGGTAAAATAGCGCAAGGCTTCGGCAACGTTTGTGCCGGTGTTTTGGGGCTTAAAATCTATCAGCTCACGTATAATCATCAAAATATGACTGCGTCCTTTTTTTGGCGGAATGAATTTTTCAATCTTATCGCTAAAAAATATAACGCCAACCTTATCATTATTTTGTATGGCCGAAAATGCAAGCACGGCGCAAAGTTCGGTGGCTATATCCTGCTTTTGCTGTACAATGGTACCAAAGTTTTCGGAGCCGCTTACATCAACCAGCATCATCACGGTTAGCTCCCTTTCTTCCTCAAAAACCTTAACATAAGGGTGGTTAAAGCGGGCGGTTACGTTCCAGTCGATAGTCCTTATTTCATCACCAACCTGGTATTCGCGTACCTCGCTAAAGGCCATACCGCGACCCTTGAAAGCCGAGTGGTATTCGCCCGAAAACAAGTGGTTGCTTAACCCCCGGGTTTTTATCTCGATTTTCCTGACCTTTTTTAGCAGATCCCTGGTATCTTTTGCCATTTTTAAAGCAGAAAGCTCAAAGCATAAAGCTGAAAGCTTTTTAAAGCTAGAAGTTAATTATGTTTATTAATTCATTAGCGCGGCAGCTTTCAGCTTTATGCTTTAAGCTTTCCGCTTAACTACGGTACTTCTACCGCGTTTAATATCCCGGTAATAATATCTTCCGAAGTGATGTTTTCTGCCTCGGCTTCGTAGCTTAGGCCGATACGGTGCCTTAACACATCGTGGCTTATGGCGCGCACATCTTCGGGGATTACATAACCGCGCCTTTTGATAAAGGCATAGGCTTTTGCTGCCAGCGCCAGGTTAATACTTGCCCTTGGCGATGCGCCGAAAGTAACCAGGTTTTTATATTTGGATAGCTTATACTGCTCGGGGAAACGGGTGGCGAATACAATATCGATAATGTATTGCTCAATTTTCTCGTCCATATACACCTCGCGCACTACTTTGCGGGCCTTTATAATATCATCGGTATGCACCACGGCATTAATTTTTGCAAAACCCTGCGGCGAAATGTTAGATCTGATGATACGTTTTTCTTCATCCTTAGTTGGGTAACCAATTACCACTTTCAGCATAAAACGGTCAACCTGTGCTTCGGGCAGCGGGTAGGTGCCTTCCTGCTCAATAGGGTTTTGGGTGGCCAGTACCAAAAACGGGTTTGGCAGCGGGAAGGTGGTATCGCCAATGGTAACCTGGCGTTCCTGCATAGATTCGAGCAATGCGCTTTGCACTTTGGCGGGTGCGCGGTTTATTTCATCCGCCAAAATAAAGTTAGAGAATAAGGGCCCTTTACGAACGATAAATTCTTCCTTTTTCTGGTTGTAGATCATGGTACCCAGTAAATCCGCAGGTAACAGATCGGGCGTAAACTGTATACGGCTGAAACCGGCGTCAATAGCTTTAGCTAAAGTATTTATGGCGAGGGTTTTTGCCAGCCCCGGTACACCTTCTAAAAGGATGTGGCCATCGGCAAGCAAACCGATCAGCAAACGCTCCACCATGTATTTTTGGCCCACGATCACTTTATCCATCTCCAGCCTTAAAATATCAATAAAGGCACTTTCCTTTTGTATCATCTCATTGATGGCACGGATATCTGTGCCGTAAGATGTAGTGCCCGCAAGAGGTTGATCTGTAACAGGCTGATCGCCAGTATTTATTTCTTCCATTATATACTTGTTTTTTGAGGTTCGAATTTAAATAGCCTTGCTATGCCTGTCAACCCTAAATGTTAAAATTTTTGTTAAAAAATGTTAAATTGATAATGCACTATTTTACAGCGGCAAATATGAGATAATTGTGTGGCTATTATCTGTTTATCGCTGTAAATACTGCCACATATATTAACACGCCCGGCGCGTTAATATTATAACCCGGCGTATTTTATTGTAAATAATACACTTGTATGAATTTTTGGATAACGGAGCCTATTTTAATGGCTGTGCGGTAACGCCGGTAAAGGTCATTACCACGGGTTTTATAAAGCCATCCTTATCAAAATACATGTGGTCGATACAGGTAACGCGACTTTCGGCGGCGGTTTCGCCAAGCGGGCGGCGGTGGTAAACTATATACCAATCATCCGTACCCGGTACCTGTATAACCGAGTGGTGCCCGGCGCCTGTGGCCACTTTTGGGTCTTGCTGCAACACTACTGCTATGCGTTTAAACGGGCCGGTAGGTTTATCGCCAATAGCATAAGCAACGCGGTAGCCGGGCCCGCCCCAATCCCCTTCCGACCACATTAAATAATATTTGCCTTTGCGTAAAAACATCACAGGGCCTTCCACATAATGATCGGGGGTGATAGATTTGTAGGTAACGCCATCATTAAAAGGCACAAAGCCGGTAAAATCCTTATTCAGCTTCGCGATGTTGCAATGCTGCCAACCGCCGTAAATCATATAATAAGTGCCATCGGTATCCTTAAAAATAAACATATCAATGGGCTGCGCGCCGTTGTATATTTTGCCGATGAGCGGTTTGCCCAAGTAATCTTTATAGGGGCCTTCGGGCCTGTCGGCAACGGCAACGCCAATGCCGACAATTTCTTTGGTATCATCGTGTATATCATTCGCCCCGAAGAAGAAATAGTATTTGCCATCCTTTTCGGCAACGGCGGGCGCCCACATATCCTTAGTAGCCCATTTTACATTGGCCGAATCTAAAACATGGCTGTATTTTGTCCAATGCACCAAATCGGGCGACGAAAACGCGTCGAAATAAACCTGCTGGGGCCGTGAGATAGAGCTGGTAGGGAACAGCCAGTATTTGTGGTTGAAGATTTTTGCTTCGGGGTCGGCATACCAGCCCTTTATTACCGGGTTGCCGGAGGTTTGCTGCGCGATGGCAATGCCGCAGGCCGAAACCAGTATTACTGCTGTTAAAATCGTTTTATTAAATAGAGATGGCGCTTTTATAGACATAAAATGGATGCTTGTTATTGCTGTAATTTAACCCTGATAAAACGCGGGTGGTAATGGTGCCCGTACTTTTTAATATCCTTAAAAAAGTTAAGCGAGATAACGTTGTAGGTAATGAGCAAGTCGCCTGGGTTGGATAAATTGGTGTGGGCTTTGGCATTGTAGGGCACAAAGTTTTTGTTCATGCTGTTTTCCGGCGCTGTGTATAAACTTATTACCGGCCCAAACGGCCCCTGCGGGCGCAATCCCAAACGCATGCCTACCGAATTTCCCAAACCATCCGTTTGGAAAACCAGCGCGTAGCGGCCATCAGGCAAAGGGCTAACGCTTAATTCGTGCGATACGCGGGTAGTAACGGTGGCAATTTTGTTGATGTCAGTATTCCAGGTGCTGCCATCCCAGTAGCGCCATTTGCTGAAATCTTCGTAATCCTGCGGCAATACACGGGCTACCAGCAAGCTTAACTCTTTTGGGCGGGTGCCATATACATAAATATAGCCGTCGGGATTTGGCGCACCCGCGCTTTTGGTATTTACAAATATCCCCGAGCCTAAAACGCCGTAATCAGCCTTGGTTTTGCCTTGTATAAAAAATGGCGCGTCTATTTGTTTTTGATTGGTAAACGGTGGTTTACTGCCTTTGGGCAAAATGATGAGGGCCGTGCCGCGTTCTTCAAAAGCAAAAGCATCGGTATCGTTAAAGCTTTTTACACGGTAAGCGTGTATATAGGTTTTGCCGTTGGCGGGATTTACAAAGCCATCGCCAAGCCAATAGTAATCGCCGGGTTGGGCATTGGGCGTGTGGGGCACAAACATGGTGGCCGGTTTGCCTTTGGCATCCTTAGCGTAATAAAACTTAATATGGTCGTTTGGCGGTATGCCATCCACAAAGGCGCAGGTATTGTGTACCATTACATAGCCGGGCTGTGGTATATCGTTTACCACATCGCCTATCATGGTATCGCTAAAAACAAACATGGTTTTGGTATGGTTGCCGGGCTTATCGTTGCCGTTAAGCGGGATAGAATAAATACCATCGGCCCCAAACCAACCTGAGTTACGCTCGAAAAGCGATGTCCATTCCGGCGCTTTTTCTACCGTGAATTTTAGTTTGGTGGTATCTTTATTTATGGGCCAGGTTTGCGCTAAAGCTTTGTTCATAAACAAAGGGACAGCAATTACCGCAGTAATTACTATCCCCTTAATACACTTACGAATGGATGTTTTCATAAAATTTATTTATCTACTACCACCACTCACAATTCGCCACTCACTACTTAATACCATAATGGTCGTTCATCAGCTTCACAAAAATGCCACCGGGCAGTACCGATTTTAGCGTTGGCACAATGGTTTGGCCTATGGCGCCTACCAGGTAACTGTGTTTAGGGCTGCTTTTATCTACTATCTTAACAATTTGGGCGGCCAGTTTAGCCGGTTCGGCGCCAATGCTTTCGTCTTTTTCCATGGCGGCAACGGCGGCATCGTATTCCTTATTTAACTGCTCGTTTTTAAGCGTAAAAGGCACACGCTCGCGACTGGCGGTAAAATCAGTTTTAAAGTCGCCGGGATTAATAACCACCACTTTAACGCCTGTGTTTTGCAGTTCCATGCGCAGGCTTTCCGAATAACCTTCGATAGCGAATTTCGATGCGCTGTACAAGCCCTGGTAGGGCAAGCCGAACAAACCGGCCAGCGAACCTATATTTATTACTAAGCCCTGTTTCTTTTCAATCATGCCGGGCAACACTGCGCTGCTCACGCGTATCACCCCAAAAAAATTAACCTCAAACTGTTTCTTGGCAAAATCAACCGGCATAGCATAAAGCGGACCGGTAATACCATTGCCGGCATTGTTTATCAGCACATCAATTTTACCCTCGGCCTTAATAATGGTATCAATGGCGGCTTTTACCGATGCATCGTCGGTAACATCCAGCTCCAGTGGTTTAAACGGCACATCTTTTACTTTTTTTATACTACGGCTGGCGCCATAAACGGTGTGTCCCTGTTCATGCAATGCTTTTGCAGTTGCTAAACCCAGGCCCGATGAGGCCCCGGTAACCAGAATTACTTTTTTCATTTGGAAATATTGGTGTTATTGATTTTTTTATAAACATACTAATTTCCCATAAGAACATAATTTTTAACTATAAATTTTTGATTGGATAGTGGGGATAGTGATAACAGGTTGTAATATGTAGATTAATGTGAGTTTGTAATTTATGATTAGCTTGATTTTGTATTTATGGTAAATGTTATTAGTTGATAAGATGTGTTTTGCCCTCTTTCCGCGCAGCGAAGAGAGGGTAAACGATCCGCCGAATGGCAGATAAGTCGGGGTGAGTAAACGGAGCGTTTAAAAGCGATTTTGGCGTTCCCGCTGATAGAAGCGGGGCGCGCTATACGCTCATACTGCGCAGGCCTTAGGCGCGGGCCGGTATCCGCTGCTATCGCTAACGCAGGTTGTCTGAACCATGATTTATCGGATTAAAAGATTCGCTTGATGATTTATCGCATTCCCCGTGCGTCATTGCGAGCGATAGCGTGGCAATCTTCGACATACAGGCGGCGAACTTTTCTATCGAAGATTGCTTCGTACCTCGCAATGACGTGAGGGAGTATTATAAAGCCAATATCCTATTACATTATGCTTATTTATCAATTTTTTTAATTGGCATAAGCCATAAATTTATCCTTTGTAAACAAACCCTAATTTGTTTATTTCCTTTGATTAAACCCAAAACAAAAGGACTATATTGTCGCGACAGATATCACGGCAATATACCTTTGTTATAAACCATAATTTGTAAACCATATGTTCATTGTAGAAAATTACAGCACCGCTATTGTGCTTTGTTTTGTAACCATGTTATGCTGGGGCTCGTGGGCCAATACCCAAAAACTGGCCTCAAAAACCTGGCGTTTCGAGCTGTTTTACTGGGATTATGTGATTGGTATATTGTTATTTTCTATCATTTCGGCATTTACATTGGGCAGCATGGGTACGGGCGGCCGCGGGTTTACGGCAGATCTGGCGCAGGCCTCAAGTTCCAACATCGAAAGCGCGTTGCTTGGCGGCGTAATATTTAACGCGGCCAATATCCTGTTTTCGGCGGCTATCGCTATAGCGGGTATGGCGGTGGCGTTCCCTATTGCCATTGGTATTGCTTTGGTACTTGGGGTGCTGATTAATTATTATGGCTCGGCACAAGGTAACCCGGTAATCCTGTTTGCAGGGGTAATTATGGTGTGTATTGCCATTGTTATTAACGCGCTGGCTTATAAAAAGGCATCGGCAAATAATAAAAAGGTATCCTCCAAAGGTATTTTAATTTCTATAGCGGCGGGTATTTTAATGTCGTTTTTCTACCGGTTTATAGCCGCTTCTATGGATCTGCAAAACTTTGTTAACCCGGCTGCGGGTAAAATGACGGCCTATACCGCCGTGTTCATATTTTCGGTGGGCATATTTATCAGCAATTTTGTTTTTAATACCATACTTATCAAAAAACCTATCGAAGGCCCGCCAACCAGCTATGCCGAATATTTTAAAGGCAAGTTTAGTACCCACCTGGTGGGTATTTTAGGTGGCTTGATCTGGGGCTTAGGCAACTCCCTTAACCTGATAGCCGCCGGCAAAGCCGGCCCCGCCATTTCCTATGGCCTGGGCCAGGGCGCAACACTCATTGCCGCGCTATGGGGCGTATTCATCTGGCGCGAGTTTAAGGATTCGCCGAAAAGCACTAATCGCTATTTGTTTTTTATGTTCCTGTTTTTTGTGGTGGGGTTGGGGTTGATTATAAAGGCGGGGAGTTGAACCGGGATGACTACAAGCGTTATGTTGTGGTTAAACCTTTAGTATTGTACATTAGTGATGCGATGATTTCTATGACAATACCAAAGGATTAATATAATTTTTTTGATAAGGCATTCCGGTTTTGACGACAGCGAATATTCTATGTATTAGTTTATTCCGAATGGCGTTTAATATTAGCATTTTGTTTTTT